>Ga0207153_1031_pt1 | contig 32035 bp, 21 predicted proteins | sample Alteio_BWMinHeat_27_FD_153580 | JGI IMG/M metagenome (GOLD analysis project Ga0207153, IMG submission 153580) | Enriched cells from forest soil in Barre Woods Harvard Forest LTER site, Petersham, Massachusetts, United States -... | ecosystem: Environmental > Terrestrial > Soil > Temperate forest >...
CTACCTGCCACCATTTAAGGCAGCACTTGATGCAGGCGCGGCCACTTTTATGAATTCATTTAACGAGCTGAATGGCATACGCGCAACCGGCAATGCTTATTTGCAGCGCGATATTTTAAAAGGCAAATGGGGCTTTACAGGGTTTGTAGTTAGTGATTGGGGTTCTATCCGCGAGATGGTGCCACATGGTTTCGCCAAAAATAATTATGAAGCCGCTCAGAAAGCTATTACTGCCGGTTCTGATATGGACATGGAATCGCACGCTTATGTTGATAATTTGAAGAAACTGGTTGCTGATAAAAAAGTACCCGTTAATTTAATAAATGATGCTGTAAGGCGCATATTGCGCAAAAAATTTGAACTGGGATTATTTGACGATCCGTTTAAGTTTAGTAATGCGGATAGAGAGAAAAAAGTACTTGACGACCCGGCAAATAAAGTTGCCGCGCGTACTGTAGCCGAAAAAAGCATTGTGCTGTTAAAGAATCAAAACAAGATACTACCACTGTCAAAAGATATAAAGTCCATTGCCGTAATTGGGCCGCTTGGGCAATCAAGCGTGGATATGAAAGGTGGATGGTCAGTAAAATGGGACGATAACCACATGGTTTCGTTATATGAAGGACTGCAAAATAAAATAGGCGCAAATACAAAACTAACTTATGCCCAGGGCTGCGGAATTACTGATACCTCAAAACGAGGATTTGCCGAGGCAATAAAAACGGCTGCTAATGCTGATGTAGTTGTAGTGGCGGTTGGCGAATCGTGGGATATGACAGGTGAGGCTAAGAGCCGTGCAAGTCTGCATTTACCCGGTGTACAGGAAGCTTTGATAAAAGCTTTAGCGGCAACAGGTAAACCATTGGTGGTGTTGGTAATGGCAGGCAGGCCACTGACATTTAGTTATACTTCCGGGCATGCAAACGCTATATTATTTACCTGGTGGCTGGGCACCGAAGCGGGCAACGCTATGGCCGATGTGCTTTTTGGTACTTACAACCCGTCAGCAAAATTACCTATGTCGTTCCCAAGGGCGGAAGGGCAGATACCTGTATTTTACAATGCTAAAAGTACCGGTCGGCCGCTAAAGGACATTAAGGATAGGGTTTATAAATCGGCCTATATTGACTTAGAGAATACACCGCGTTACGCTTTTGGTTATGGCCTCAGTTTTACCACGTTTTCATTAAAAAACCTGCAATTGAGCAGCCAGAAAATGGCCCGTGACGGAAAGCTGCAGGTGACCTGCACTTTGAAGAACACGGGTAAATACGCCGGATCGGAAGTGGTGCAATTGTATTTACATGACCTGGTTGCAAGCGTAACAAGGCCGGTTAAAGAACTTAAAGATTTTCAAAAGATATTTTTACAACCCGGCGAAAGCAGGGAACTAACCTTTACCGTTGATAAGGAGAAACTATCTTTTTATAACCAGAAGATGAACTGGACCACGGAACCCGGAACTTTTCATTTAATGATAGGCAACTCTTCCGACCATATCTCGCTGGAAAGTGATTTTGATTTGATCAATTAATAACCAACTATAATAACTGATACCGTGAAAAAAGGAATATTGCTGCTGATAGGTTTTGTCGCTTTATATATAAACGCAAACGCGCAATACGTTAGCTTATCAAATGCCGAGTTTGCTAAACTTAAACAATTGGTAAATACGGATGCGGATGCTAAAAAAGCTTTCGAGCCTTTCCAGGCTACGGCTAAAACTGCTTTAACAGAGCAGCCAAACCCAATAGAAGAGATAACATCTGAAGGCATGCTGGCCGGCAACCCGGATAAAATAAAAAGTCTGAAAGCTGTTGAGGATGCCGATAAAATTTATGCGCTGGCATTGATTTATAAAGTTGAAAATGATAAAGCCTGTATCGATAAGGCGGTTGAATATTTATTAGCCTGGGCAAGAGTTAATAAAGCAAGCGGCGACCCTATTGATGAAACAAAGCTGGAAAGTTTATATGCGGGGTATGATATGATAAGAAGCGATATAAACGCTAATGCTAAAAATCAAATTGATTCCTGGCTAAAAACCGTAGCCGATGGCGAGCTTTACAGCGAATATGCAAAAGGCGATAAGGGCACAGCCATTAATAACTGGAATTCGCACCGCCTTAAAATCATCGCGATGATAGCCTATGCTGTACACGACGGTAAATATGATAAACTTCTTCAACAGGAAATGGCTAAGCAAATAGCTATTAATTTATACCCTGATGGTACTGGTTATGATTTTAAGGAACGCGATGCTTTTCATTATCATATTTATAATTTAGAACCATTGCTTACCGCAGCGACTGTAATTTACAGGGCTACCGGGAAAGATTACTTTAATTATCAATCGCCTACAGGCTCATCAATAAAAAAATCAATTGATTTTATGGTACCTTACGTTACCGGCGAAAAAACGCACGGCGAGTTTTTAAACAGCAATGTGCCATTTGATAAGGCCCGTGCTAAAAACGGCGAAAAGGATTACCAGGCCGGGGCATTATTTAAACCTTTAACAGGTGTACATGTTTTGGAACAAGCTTCGTACTTTAGTGGCAAATATTTGGCAGTCGTTAAAAAAGTAGTACCGGCAGACAGCGATCTTAAATTTGATTGGGAACTGGTACTAAACAAAGTACGCAAGCCATCAGGCCTGAATTAATAATATAAACTTCTAAAAAATGACCATGACTAAGTTGAAAATTGGGGTAGCTGTAATTTTAACAGTATTTGCCGCAAATGTATTTGCGCAAAAAGTTGATGTAGCAAAAGAATTTAAGTATGCTGCCGAGCAAACTGATTATATGCTCGATCAAATTGCGCATACCGATACGGGCAAAAACCTGGTATCGCCACGCACATTTGAGAACGGAAAATTTAAAATGGTTAATTCAACCGATTGGACCAGCGGTTTCTTTCCCGGCCAGCTATGGTTTTTGTATGAAGAAACCCACGATGCTAAATGGGAAAAATATGCAAAAATATATACCGCTAAAATTGCTAAGGAGCAATACAACAAAGGCACGCATGATTTAGGCTTTATGATCTATTGCAGCTTTGGTAATGCTTATCGTTTAACAAAAGACGAGAATTATAAAAAAGTAATTATACAGGCAGCCAAATCATTAAGTACCCGTTTTAATGTAAAGGCCGGCGTACTACGCTCATGGGACCATAGTGAAGACAGGTGGAAATACCCTGTTATTATTGATAACATGATGAACCTGGAGCTATTGTTTGAAGCTACCAAATTAACCGGTGATTCATCATTTTATAAAATTGCTGTAACGCATGCCAACACAACTATGATCAATCACTTCCGCCCTGATTATAGCTCATACCATGTAGTTGACTATAATATTGAAACCGGCGGCATCATCAAAAAAACTACAGCGCAGGGCTATAGCGACGAGTCGGCATGGGCGCGTGGGCAAGCATGGGGATTGTATGGATACACTATGTGCTACCGCGAAACCGGCGATAAAAGATATTTATCGCAGGCACAAAACATAGCTAAATTCATATTCAGCAACCCAACACTTCCAAAAGACCTGATACCATATTGGGATTATAATGATCCGGCAATTCCAAATACCTCACGCGATGTATCTGCCGCGGCAATCATGGCATCAGCGTTATATGAGCTGGCGAATTATAGCAAAGGAAATGACTATAAAGAAAAGGCCAATACTATTTTAGCAAGTTTAACCAACAACTTTAAAAATCCGCTAAACTCAAACGGCGATTTCATCTTACTACATAGCACAGGCCACCGCCCTGCAAAAAGCGAAATTGACGTACCTATAAATTACGCAGATTACTACTACCTGGAAGCTTTGCTAAGAAGCAAGAACGGTGGAAAAGATTGATAAGGTGACGTCAAGAAGAAATTTTCTTAAAACATCAGCAATTGCGGGTACCGGTTTAATAAGCGGCCTGCCAATTACTGATGTTTTTGGTTTACAGCTACCACATTCGGCTAATGACCTGTATAAATTAAGCTATTCGCTGATGCAGCAATGGGCCAAAGGTTTGTTGGATCTGCAGGTTACCGATAAATCAAGAACACTTGATTATGGCGGCATTTGGTGCCCGGCCGATAAAGCCGTGCATGGCAGGGTAGGCGACAGTATTTACCCGTTTTTTTATCTGGCAGATAAAACAAAAGACAGTAAATACATTGATGCATCGGTGTTATTGTTCCGGTGGATGGAAAGCCGGGTAAGTCAGCCTGATGGCTCGTGGTTAAATGAACCGGTAAAGGGTTCGTGGAAAGGAACGACTGTTTTCGCGGCTATTGCTTTAGCCGAAGCCGTTAAAAATCATGGCACGTTAATGGACCCACAGTTCAAAACCGAAGTAACCAACCGACTAAAAAAAGCAGGTGACTATATCCATGATAATTTTACGTTGGATTATGGTAATATCAATTACCCGGTAACGGCCTCGTACGGCTTATCATTATTGGGCGAAATATTGGATGTTGCTAAATTCAAAGTTAAGGGTAAAGAATTGGCACACCAGGGTTTGCAGCTGGTAACCAAAAATAATTACTTGCTATCCGGTGAGGGTGATCCGCTTTATCAGCCAAGTAAGAAAGGCTGTTTTTCGATTGATTTGGGTTACAATGTTGAAGAGTCATTGCCTGCGTTAGTGCTTTATGCTAAACTGGCAAAGGATAATGAAGTACTGGAAATCGCCAATAAATGTTTAGCCGGCCATCTCGAATTTATGCTGCCTGATGGTGGCTGGGATAATAGCTGGGGAACGCGCATTTATAAATGGACCTATTGGGGTAGCCGCACCTCTGATGGATGCCAAACCGCTTACGCTTTAATGGCCGATCACGACCCGCGATATTATAAAGCGGCACTAAGGAATACGCAATTAATGCAGCAATGCACACATGGTAATTTGCTTACCGGCGGCCCACATTTTAATACTCATAAAGTGGCGCCTTGCGTTCATCATACTTTCTCGCATATTAAAGCATTGACCAATATTTTAGAATATGGCGATGGCGTAGCAAGAAGTATAGACCATATCAAACTTCCCTGCGAAGAAAATTATGGCAGCCGTTTTATAACTGACATTCAAACAGCGCTAATCGCGAAAGGCAGCTATAAAGCAACCGTTACCGGTTACGACCGTGAGTATAAAAAAACTAAAAACGGCCACGCAACCGGCGGCGCGCTATCTATGCTTTGGCATGAAAAAACCGGCCCGTTGATGGTAGCCAGTATGAACGATTATCAAATGTTTGAAGCCGGTAACCAGCAAATTGATGATGATCCAAACTCTATTCCATTAACTCCGCGGATTGAATTAAAGTTAAACGGCTCGATCTATATGAACATCAGCGACTTGAATGCTACCATAGATGTGAAAGACGAGGGTGCCCGGGTTATAGTAACAACCCATTCAAAACTGGTAGATAAGGATCAAAAAAGCCCGCCTACCGGCGATATCAATTGCAAGATAATTTACAGTTTTACAAATGATAAAGTAACGCTAAAGTTTAGCCATGATAAGGTTGATAATTCCGGGCAGGTAAAAATTATATTCCCTGTAATAGCTAAATCAAGCGAAAAACTAAATACAATAACAGCCAATCAGCTAATTATTCACAAAGATTCGGCGCAGGTAAAATTATCAGCCAACCACCCCATAGCGCAATTGCCATCAACCAATGGCAGGGTATTTAATTTTGTGCCGGGTTATGAAGCCATCCCATTTTATATCGCCCAAAACGATGCAGTGATTGAGCTGGAAATAAAAACAAAACCTATTTCACGGAAGACATTTTTGTCGGGGTTCCCAGCCATAACAGGGCATCAATAATAAACTGGCGTTCGCCCTCACTGCTAAAGGTACTTGATAAAGTTTTATTGGTTTTACCATAATCCATATCGTTATGCCCCATATTCATGTAAACCATTTTATACTTTTTATTGGTCCATGCCACCGGGTAATAACCACTATGCCATATCTCTGATTGCTTTGGCCCGGTGCCTAAAGGGAAACTAACCGAATCAATAGATAATAAAATATCAATGTTTGGATTTTTGCGCAAGTCATTTTCCCACCTGTACCATTCATTCGGTGCCGATTTAAATGCTTTCGGCAGATGTTTGGTAGCCGGGTGCTTGGCATCTTCCACATCTAAAATGGCGAAGGTTGGCCGCCATGTATTGCTAACATATTGCCCCGAACCCAAAAATTGGTTATGATACCAATCCCAGTTGGCAGGTACATCAGAAGGTGTTAACGCGAATGCCGAAAAGTGAAAGCCCATCCACCCACCGCCAGTTTCCATATATTTTTGGAATGCGGCGCGCTGTTTAGGGTCTTCGGGGCGGGTATCTAAAAACAGCACAACCTGGTAATGCGATAAAAATTCAGCGTTCAGGTTATTCCAGTTCTGGGTAGAGTCATAAGCGAAATTGTATTTCTTAGCCATCTCCGGGAACCATTTATTGGCTTCATGAACATAGCTGATATGCGCCAAATCATTCTTCGCGGTAAAAAATGCAATTACTTTAAATTTTGATTTCAAATCTTGGGATTGTGCGCAGTTGGCCATTGAAAAAAACAGGAACAAAAATGCCCCAAAACAAACACGGATTTTTAGGCTCATAACAGGTTTAATTGATGTTTACTAATTTACAATTTAAATTGGCAAAAATGTAACATCTGTAAGGTATTTATGAGGAAAATGCCGATTGTTTTTCGCATCTTACAGGTAAATTGCAACCTGAATTTACAACCTGGGAATGATCAAATATTTATTACACTTACTGCTACTGCTATGCGTTTTCCAAGTGGCAAAAAGCCAATCGACTAACAAACAAAGTATCAACAGCAACTGGGGATTTCACAAAGGAAATATTGTTGGTTTTCCTGGCAATAATTCAACAAAAACCGAATGGCAACCGGTTACTTTACCGCATAGCTGGAATGCTACGGATGTGACAGATGATGAGCCCGGCTATTACCGTGGCCCAGGCTGGTATAAAAAAACATTATATATACCGGCGGCTGATAAAAACAAACAACTATACCTGTATTTTGAAGGTGCCAACCAGGAAGCCAAAGTTTATGTAAACGGACATTTGGCTGGTAAACATATCGGTGGCTATACCGCGTTCAATATTTTTATCCAGCCTTTTTTAAAATTTTCGGCAGATAGCCTAAGTCAAAATGAAATTTCGGTAAAGGTTGATAATAGCTTTAACGAAAACATACCCCCGCTTACTGCTGATTTTACTTTTTTTGGGGGAATATACCGGGATGTATATTTGTTGGAGGCCAATAAAATACGCTTCGATTTAGACAATAATGCATCATCAGGAATCAAAATAACTACACCGTTGGTTAACGAAAGTACAGCAACAATTAAAATTACGGGCAAAATAACTAATGACTTAGCAACAGGCCAAAAATTAAAGCTAAGAACTGTTATTACTGATGCTGCTGGCGCTGTGGTCACGGTTGCCGAAAATCCAATAACTGCCGCATCAAACAGCAATGAATTTTCAACGGAGCTACACGTTAAAACGCCTCACTTATGGTCGCCGGATGCCCCGTATTTATATCGCATTAAAACAACCATAACCGATCAGCAGGGTAAAATTTATGACGAAGTAAGTAACCCGTTAGGGTTGCGTTGGTATACTTTTGATGCTGATAAAGGTTTTTTCCTGAACGGGAAATCTCTGAAATTAATCGGTGCCAGCCGCCACCAGGATTTTAAGGATATGGCCAATGCGCTGCCTAATGCCCTGCACCAGCGGGATATGGAGTTGCTTAAAAACATGGGTGGCAACTTTGTTCGCATAGCGCATTACCCGCAGGATCCGGCTGTTTTAGAAGCTTGCGATAGGTTGGGTATATTGGTTTCGGAAGAGATTCCGGTTGTTAATGCCATTACCGAAAGCGATGCATTTTATAACAACTGCAAAGAAATGCAGTTAGAGATGATCCGCCAGAACCGTAACCACCCGAGTGTTATCATATGGGCATACATGAACGAGGTTTTACTAAGGCCCAAATACAAGAAGAATTCGCCCGAACAAAACCTTTATTTTGCCCGAATTGCCGCATTGGCGAAGTCGCTCGATTCGCTCATTAAAAAGGAAGATACCGAACGGTATACTATGATTTCATGCCACGGAGATTTTGGATTATACCAGCGTGTGGGCATCACCGCTATCCCTCAAATCGTGGGCTGGAACTTGTACCAGGGTTGGTATTCAGCAGGTTTAGAGGGTTTTGCTAAATTCCTGGATAACCATCATCAAACATTGCCGCATACACCAATGATAATAACCGAATTTGGTGCTGATGCTGACACCCGCATCCACAGTACCAAACCCGAGCGCTTTGACAAAAGCGTTGAATACCAAGTGAAGTATCACCAATTTTATCTAAAAACCATTGAAGAAAAACCTTTTGTTGCAGGCGCCGCGATATGGAACTTAGCCGATTTTAATTCTGAAACCCGTGCCGATGCCACCCCGCATATTAATACTAAAGGCATTTCAACAATTGACCGCGAACCGAAGGACGCTTATTTCTTTTACAAGGCTAATTTGATTAAAAGGCCATTTTTAAAAACAGGTTCCGTAGGTTGGAAATTACGGTCGGGTATTGCCGATGATAAGGGCACTTGTGTACAGCAGGTTTACATATTTTCAAATGCTAAAGAAGTTGAGCTATGGCAAAATGGTAAGAAGTTAGGCAGTAAGTCAACCGAAATGGGTGTAGCAATATTTGACGTACCGTTTACAGATGGAGAAAATATTATTAAAGCCACGGCTACTGTAAACAACCAGGCAATTGAAGACCTTACTACCATCGATTTTAAACTGGTGCCTGCTTTATTTAAATGGGACGCCGGTAAATATGTTGACCTTAATATTAGTGTTGGGGACAATCGCTTTTTTGTAGACGATAAATTAAAACAAGTTTGGCTGCCCGAACAACCCTACACCAAAGGCAGTTGGGGATACATTGGCGGTAAAGTATTTACCATGCCTGGGCAGGCGCGGCAGGGTTTTGGATCTGACAAAGATATTTATGGCACCGACCTGGATGCCGTGTATCAAACCCAGCGAATAGGTATTGATGCATTTAGATTTGACGTGCCCGATGGTGAATATGACCTAACCCTCGGCTTTGCTGAACTGGAAGGGAAACCCGCGGGCCCGGCTTTAGCTTATAACCTGGGCGGTAACGAGGTAGACGCTGATGTTCATCAACGGTCGTTCGATGTATTGGTAAATGGTAATTTGCTCATTAAGTCATTAAGCACTCAAAACCAATTACAGGCGCAACGGGAATACACTACAACAACACGTGTTTCAATTACAGGCGGGCAGGGTATAACCGTTAAATTCAATCCTTTTAAAGGTGAAGCTATTTTAAATGCTATTCAGCTAAAACAGGTTTATTAGTTAATTAGCTTATTATCAATTACTTAATCAGGTTAACCTATGTTAACCCTGTTTTTCAATTAAATAACTGATAGTCAAATATTTAAGCAGGGTTAACATTGAAATATGTTAAGTTGTGTTAACCCAATTGACACTTCCTGAAAATCGCTGCCAAACCTATTTTAACAACTATTTGCTAAAATAACCGTTAATTGTACAAACTTTTAATCCCCATGAAAAGGGCCAAATTATTAAGCTGTATTTTATTCGCGATGTTTATGCTGGAGTGTGCTAAAAGCCATGTTTCGGCTGATGCGACAACTACCGGCGGCAATGCATCAAATTCTGCTTTTGCCAAGGGGGCGGATATTGGGTGGCTATCTCAAATGGAGGCACAGGGCGAAAAGTTTTACGATGCTAATGGTAACCAGATGGATTGCATCGCGCTTTTAAAAAGCAAAGGCATTAATTCTATCAGGTTACGGGTATGGGTAAACCCGGTTGCCGGGTACTGTAATAAAGCAGATGTAGTTGCTATGGCTATTCGCGCAAAAAATGCCGGTATGCGCATCATGATTGATTTTCATTACAGCGATTATTGGGCCGACCCGGGCAAACAAAACAAACCTGCCGCATGGGTAAATTTAAGCTTAGCCGATTTGGAGACTGCGGTTTATAATCACACTTACGATGTTTTAAGTACTTTAAAAGCCAGCGGTGTTACCCCAACCTGGGTACAAACCGGCAACGAAATTAACAATGGTTTGCTTTGGCCAACCGGCGAAATTGATGGTACCGGCGCGGGCGGAGCGGCAAATTACGCTGCCTTAATTAATAGTGGTTACGATGCAGTAAAAGCTGTCGATACTTCTATTAAAACTATACTCCATATTTCTAATGGATATGACAATAATTTATTCCGATATAACCTCGATCTGTTGAAAGCTAACGGTGGCAAGTGGGATATTACTGGCATGTCGTCATATCCTTCAACTACGGGATGGGCAAGTAATAATACCAATGTACTGGCCAATATGCAGGATATGGTAACCCGTTACGGTAAACCGGTAATGATATGTGAAACCGGCATGGATGTAAGCGCAGCTACCGCATGTCAGCAAATGCTGACAGATTTAATGACTAAAGTTTCGTCGCTTGGTGCTAATGGTTTGGGTGTGTTTTACTGGGAACCCGAAGCATACGGTGGCTGGCAAGGCTATAACCTGGTAGCCTTTGATGCATCGGGCAAACCAACTGTTGCGATGGATGCTTTTTTGGGTAATTATTGATGCTTAATGTAACATTATCAGCAGTTAACTAAAAATAAATTTGCTGGTGTAGTAATTACACAATCTATTCAATATATTTATTCCTTTAAATGGTATAACCAGTCATTTAAAATCTCCAATATATAAACCAAATAGTAATGAGCAATAATACGTACGATGCAATCGTAATTGGCTCGGGCATCTCGGGTGGATGGGCTGCTAAGGAATTGACGGAAAGGGGCTTAAAAACTATCATGCTTGAGCGTGGTAAAAATATAGAGCATATAACCGGTTACGTAACCGCCAATAAAGATCCATGGGAGTTTAAGTATCGATTAAGCAGATCGCAACAAATGTTGAATGATCATCCGGTGCTTAAACGCGACTATGTTTTAAGTGAAGCTAACTTGGATTACTGGGTAAATGAGCACGAAAGCCCATACACAGAAGTTAAACCGTTCGATTGGTTTAGAGGCTATCATGTTGGTGGCCGTTCATTAATGTGGGGGCGTCAATCATACCGTTGGAGCGACCTTGATTTTGAAGCAAATGGGAAAGATGGTGTAGGGGTGGACTGGCCTATACGCTATGCCGATTTAGCGCCGTGGTATAGCCATGTAGAAAAGTTTGCCGGTATAAGCGGGTCAAAAGAAGGTTTATCACAATTACCGGATGGTGAATTTTTACCTGCTATGGAGATGAATTGCGTGGAGAAAGATGTCTCGGCCCGCATCAATTCACAATACAAGGATTTGCGTAAAATGATAATTGGCCGTACGGCTAATATTACCGTACCACATAATGGCCGAACGAATTGCCAGTACCGCAATAAATGTGCTTTGGGTTGCCCGTTTGGTGGCTATTTTAGTACGCAATCATCAACCTTGCCTGCTGCAATGGCTACCGGTAAGCTAACACTTCGTCCATTTAGCATTGTTACTAAAATATTGTACGATAAGGATACCAAAAAAGCTAAAGGCGTTGAGGTATTGGATGCCGAAACCAACCAAACGTATGAGTATTATGCAAAGGTTGTTTTCGTATGCGCATCTACATTAAACTCAGCATGGGTTTTAATGAACTCGGCTACTGATATATGGCCGGGTGGCTTGGGCAGCAGCAGCGGAGAATTGGGCCATAACTTAATGGACCATCATTTTAAATGTGGTGCCAACGGTGAAATGGAAGGCTATGAGGATAAATATTATTATGGACGCCGTGCCAATGGTATTTACATCCCGCGTTTCAGAAACATAGGAAACGATAAGCGCGATTACATACGTGGCTTTGGCTACCAGGGCAGCGCGAGCCGGTCGGGCTGGCACCGTGAAATTGCCGAAATGGGTATTGGTGCCGATTTTAAAGAAGCACTGACCGAACCCGGAGGATGGAGTATGGGCATCGGCGCTTTCGGCGAAACATTGCCATACCATGAAAATCACATGTACCTGGACAAAACCAAAAAAGATAAATGGGGATTACCAACCATTGCTATTGACGCTGAAATAAAAGAGAACGAGAAAAAAATGCGCGTGGATATGATGGCTGACGCTAAAGAGATGCTGGAAATTGCCGGGGTTAAAAATGTAAAAACATATGATACCGGCTATACTTTAGGCGCAGGCATCCACGAAATGGGTACAGCCCGCATGGGCCGCGATCCTAAAACATCCGTGTTAAATAAGTGGAACCAGGTTTGGGACGCGCAGAACGTGTATGTTACGGATGGGGCAAGCATGGCATCAACAGCCTGTCAAAATCCATCGCTCACCTATATGGCGCTTACCGCCCGTGCGGTTGACCATGCCGTAAGCGAATTAAAGAAACGTAATATTTAACATTATGGACAGGAGAGAAGCGATATCAAGAGTAGCCCTAATAATGGGCGGTACTTTAATTGGTATGGATTATTTGGTTAGCGGGTGCCAAAATCCTGCTGCTAAAAATGTGAGTGTGTTGTTTGATAAAGACCATGTAAAGTTTTTAGACGAAGTTGGGGATACTATTATTCCAAAAACAAAAACGCCCGGCGCTAAAGATGTACATATAGGCGCGTTTATGGCAATGATGGTAAAGGATTGCTATAAAGCTGATGACCAGCAAATATTTATGAAAGGAATTGCTAAGCTGAATGATGAGTGCAACAAACAAAACGGCAAAGATTTTTTAGCTTGTACGCCTGCACAACGTACGGCATTTTTGAACGCGCTGGATAAAGAACAGGTAGCATATACTAAAACAAAAACTGAAGATCAGCCTAACCATTATTTCAGGATGATAAAAGAGCTGACCCTATTGGGCTATTTTACCTCCGAGCCGGGATGCACGCAAGCCTTGCGCTATTTGCCTGTCCCCGGTAAATTTGAGGGATCAATTCCATATAAAAAAGGCGATAAAGCCTGGGCTACCTAAGTATAAAATTATGTCTAACCAAAACAGGAGATCGGCTATAAAAAATATACTTGCAGGTACTGCCGCCGTAGGTACTGTAGGTATGTTATCATCTTTCACACAAAATAACGAGGTGCAAAATTTTGAGTTAAAAGGAAATATCAATCATTCGGTTTGCCCGTGGTGCTATAAAGGCGTAACGCTGGATGAGCTTTGCGTTTTTGCCAAAAGCATAGGTATTAAAGGCATCGATCTGCTTGGTCCCAAAGATTGGCCGACCGTAAAAAAATATGGCCTGGATTCGCCCATGTGTAACGGTGCCGAAATTAATCTGGTTGACGGCTTCAACGATAAAAAGTTCCATTCTACGCTGATAAAAAACTATTCGGAAATGATACCACAGGTTGCAGCGGCAGGTTATACTAACTTAATTTGTTTTAGCGGTAGCAGGCGTGGAATCAGCGACGAAACAGGTTGGGCAAATTGCGTGGAAGGATTAACCCCCTTGGTTAAGTTGGCCGAAAAGCATAAAGTGGTGTTAGTGATGGAATTGCTCAACAGCAAAGTAAACCATAAAGATTACCAATGCGACCGTACTTCATGGGGTGTAGAGCTATGTAAAAGGCTGGGATCAGAAAATTTTAAGCTGCTGTATGATATTTACCATATGCAGATAGATGAGGGCGACGTGATCCATACCATTACAGAAAATCACCAATACATAGCACATTACCATACCGGTGGTGTTCCCGGCAGGAACGAAATTGACAACACGCAGGAATTATATTACCCTGCCATTATGGAAGCTATAAAAAACACGGGCTATAAAGGCTATGTAGCGCAGGAATTTGTACCTAAAAATCCGGATAAATTAGCTTCGTTAAAAAAGGCCATCCAAATTTGTGACGTATAATAAATCAATCTATAAAGAACTAAAAAATGAGCAGTAGAAGAACATTCTTAAACCATGCAGGCGTACTATCAGCCGGGGCATTTTTAATAAAACCGGCAACACTTTTTGCAAAATCATCAAATCTTAAAGTTGGCTTACAGCTATATTCCATGCGCGAATATTTGCCTAAGGATGTAAAGGGCGTAATTGCCAAAGTTGCTAAAGCAGGTTACCAGGAAGTAGAAACATTTGGATATGATACTGCCAAACACAGTTTTTGGGGATTAAGCGCAAAAGAGTTTAAAATGCTATTGGCAGATAATGGCTTAGTTACACCAAGCGGGCATTATGGTGTAGATGAGTTTTTAACTACCGGTAAAGAAGACGATCTTAAAGCCTGCATAGAGGCTGCGAATATAACAGGGCAAACCACCCTGGTAGTGCCGCATCTTGGCGAACAGTATCGCAAAAAAGCTTCGGATTTTGTACCACTTGCCAACAAAATAAACCGCATTGCCGAATTGTGTAAACAAGGTGGCTTAAAGACCGGCTACCATAACCATAACTTTGAATTTATACCGATTGATAGCGTAATGTTATTTGATGTGTTTTTAAAGGAATTTGATCCTGCTTTAATCAGTTTTGAAATGGATCTTTATTGGGTAGTGCGTGCCGGACAAGATCCTATCAAATTAATAAAAGAACATCCCGGCCGTTTTACCATGTGGCATATTAAGGATATGGACAAAGCCAAACGCGAGCTAAATACCGAAGTTGGTTCCGGCTCTATCGACTTTAAAGAGATATTTAAATACCAGCAGCTATCTGGCGTAAAACACATTTTTATGGAGCAGGAAAATTTCTCGATGGATGCCTACCAAAGCATCGCCCAAAGCGCAGGCTATATAAAGAATACGTTGCTTAAATAATAAGCCTTTTTTTGTCATTCTTAGCTACGCTCAATGACAAAATGTATAAGACATTGTAGATGAAAAAAACATTTGCCATCCTATTAATCTCAACCATCTTCACTCAGTCCCGAGCTCAAATCCAAGTAAAAGTTGCTAATGGTATTTTACAGGGAATACTGGACACAGCTAAAGGTATTCGGATGTTTAAAGGTGTGCCATTCGCAACTCCGCCGGCAGGTAATCTGCGCTGGAAAGAACCACAACCCATGCAAAACTGGACAGGTGTGCGTATGGCTGATAAATTTGGCAACCGGCCAATGCAAAAATTTATCTATAGCGATATGAATTTCCGTTCGCCGGGAGTAAGTGAGGATTGTTTGTATTTAAATGTCTGGACTCCCGCAAAAGATGCTAAAGCCAGGTTACCGGTATTGGTTTACTTTTATGGAGGTGGATTTACAGCAGGTGCGAGCGATGAATATCGTTATGACGGGGAGAGTATGGCAACAAAAGGCAGAGTCACTGTCACTGTAAATTACCGCCTGGGTGTATTTGGTTTTCTGGCACATCCTGAACTAACTAAAGAATCACCTAACCAGGCATCGGGGAATTACGGTTTTTTAGACCAAAATGCTGCATTGCGCTGGGTGCAAAAAAATATTGCTGCCTTTGGCGGCGATCCTAAAAAAATAACAATAGGCGGCGAGTCGGCAGGCTCAGGTTCTGTATTCGCGCAAATGGCTTCGCCCTTATCAAAAAATATTATTGCTGGTGCAATTGGCGAAAGCGGCGCTGCTATAAAACCAACAATGACACCTATACCGTTAGCAGTTGCCGAGCATAACGGACAGATATTTCAAGCCCGGGTAAATGCAAAATCATTGGCCGATCTGCGGGCCATTCCGGCAGATGAGTTATTGGCGGATATGTATAAACCCGGTGCTATACAAACACCATCAACTATTGATAATTACTTCTTTACAGATGTTCCCGCGTTTGTATTTGCGGCGGGTCAGCAGGCGCATGTGCCTTTATTAGTAGGCTGGAATTCGGCAGAAGGTTCTTTCCAAAATGTAATGGGGCCAAATCCAATAAACGTAGATAACTATATTAAGGCAATAAAAAAGATGTACGGGACTGACGCCGACGAGGTTTTAAAACTTTATCCCGGAACAAACGATGAAGAAATATTAAAATCGGCCACCGCGTTAGCAAGTGACAGGTCAATTGTTTATTCAACCTGGAAGTGGGCCGATCTGCAAGTACAAACCGGCGGACATCCTGTTTACCGGTATGTTTTTTCGCGCATTCGCCCGGCAATGCCTGCGCAGGTGGTTAAGTTACCTCTGCCCATAGGCGCGTCACACTCTTCCGAAATTGAATATGCATTGGGTAACTTGTCAACCAATAAAGTTTATAACTGGACGCCCGATGATTATAAAGTATCAGAAACAATGGAGAATTATTTTGCTAACTTTATAAAAACAGGCAATCCAAACAGCAACGGTTTACCGCAATGGCCGGCAATAACCAAAGGCAGCCCGGTAAATTATATGAGCATTGATATAAATACCCAGGCCGTAACCGAAACATTATTAGATAGGTACCTGTTTTTAGATAAATGGTATTCAAAACACTAAATTTAAAAATGCACGTTATGAAACATTTATTAATAATTGTATCTGTATTACTATTTGGTAATACTGTAATGGCGCAGGATTTAGAACTAAGACCGCAAACAACCAGTGCGCACCATGATTCGGTAAATGAACGAATGGCAAGGGATATCGCCAATACTATGACCGGACCAAGAGATACAACTTCGAATACTGTAATTTATATTTGTTGCGGTGGCCCAAAACAACCACCGCCAATGTACATTGTGAAGGTGCATCAAAAAGCATTTGTATTAGATACGTTGGCTAATGTAGAACCTTCAACCATAGAAGGTATAGAAGTTTTAAAAGACGAGGCTTCTTATAAAAAATATGGTGAAGCTGCTAAATATGGAGTTATTATCATAATCTTGAAGGATGAAAAATATTCAGAGAACCTGGACGAGTTTAAAAGTCATATTAAAAGGATTGAATCATAAGCATATTAAATAATCAAAAGGTTATGAAATATTGGTTTGTTGTTGTGTTAATTGCTTGTTTTAGCCATTATGCGTTTTCGCAGGAAACGTCGTCAGCCCGGACAGCCATAAACAACCCAAAGGATACAAGCCTGAAAATTATTATGGATTGTTCTCCTAACAAAGTTTATAAATATTTGCCTTTAATAATTTTAAAGGTTCACCAAAAGTACTACGTATTGGATACCCTGAACAGGGTAAACCCTGATAATGTGAAACGGATAAATATTTCAAAAGACGCCACCGTCTACAAAAAATACTATACAGGAATTAAACAAGGTGTTATAACCATAATACTAAAGAACGGTAAATACACGAAAAATTTTGACGAATTTAAGGGTCATCTTAAAAAGATTGAATCGTAGCTATATTCTTGTTAAATATAGTCTCCGACTTATAAATGCGCTAATTTAATTATCATAAATAGAAGGAATTTAACCACTTAATAAGACAATTTAATAAAAAAACATTTACAGATATTCGTTTCCGATTTCTGTTTATCATTAATTTTATATTAAATTCGTCTTAAATAATTGCTATGGTGAATGCCCCTCATTTGCTTACTGATGATGAATTGACGCTGCTTCTGCAAAAAGGCGACGAGTCTGCATTTACACAGATTTATAACAATTACTGGAAAAAATTATACTACATAGCTTACAAATTATTAAAAGATACTGACGCCGCCGAAGAGATTGTGCAGGAAGTATTTTTAACACTTTGGAAAAAAAGAGAGTCGTTACATATTGAGTGTATCAACCATTATTTAGGCGCCATGACACGCTACGCGGTGTACCGTTATCTTTCAAAAGAGAAACAATACCGCATTAAGGAAAATAACATTGCCTTATTAAATGCTGACGCCATTTGTGAGATTGATGTTGACAATAAAATATTATTAGAGATCATAACCGAGCTTTCCAATAAGCTCCCCGAAAAATGCCGCCTTGTATTTCAATATAATAAACTACAGGACCAATCCCTGGCCGACGTTGCCGAAAAGCTAAACATCTCGCAAAAAACTGCCGAAGCACATTTAACAAAAGCATTGCGGGTAATACGTAGCGGAATGGGTAGTGCATCGCAGGATGTTTTGACTATTATTGCTGTTTTAACTATGCTGGGCAAATAGAAATATAGATCAGAAGATTGGAGGCTTATTTTTGATACTCCTCTATTTCATTCAAAAACTCCATAGCTTTAATCAATTTCTTTCCGCCAAAACTTTCAATAAACTTCCTAACCCATTTACGGTGTATGTTTTTATAGGTTAAGGTTTTGAATAAGTAAACGGAAATAGCTACAAAGAAAGCGACAATGGTAAGATTGATGAGCCAAAACATTGCTCCACCATGATCCACTAACTGTTGATTATACCAAAAAGTACAATAAAGAGGTGTTTGCAATACTAATATTCTGCCTACATTGTTCAATGAGTTTTGTATAGCTGCTAATTTTTGTTGTGCCGAGGTTACACTATCTGTAATATTTACCTGATCCAACATAGCCAGGTGCCTGATGTAGGCAGCTACCGCGAAAATGTTGAACACCGCGATAAGCCCAACTGAAATAACAAAATAAATATTATGCAGGGTATTTACCACGAGGAATACAAGTATTAATATCCAAATAATACCTCCGATTACCCCAAAAACCTGGTTCCTGCGAAAAGAGGTGATATTATTTTCTGCTTTTTGGGTTTGCATCTCCCGGATGATCTTGTAATTAAGCTGCAAGCTTTTTTCCAGCTTAATGTCGTACTCGTGCCATAGTTGTTTAATAGCTAACTCTTCCATTTTTATTGATTGTTAATTGTTGAAAATCTATGTTTTAATTGTTCTTTTATGCGATTGGTTTTTGTCCGGATATTGGCTTCAGACAGGCCCAGAATTTCTGCCATTTCCTTTCCGCTCTTTTCCTCCAGGTAAAGTATCATCAGCGCCCTATCCAGCTCTTTTAGTTCATTAATAAATTGCTGAAGTAAATTCAGGTTGGTTTCATTTGGAGTTTCGTCACCGGCGAAATCCATTGCACTTTCTGATAGCGGGATTATTAATTCGTTTTTCTTTTGCTCTTTCCGGTACGAACTGATCGCTACATTTAAGGCAACCCGGTACATCCAGGTAGATAACTTGCAGCGTTCATCAAAACTGGGGAAGGCCCGCCACAACTGAAAAATAATCTCCTGCACCAGGTCTTTTTTATCATACTCGTTTCTTTTGAAAGACTTGGCAATCTTGTAAATGATCCCCTTGTGCTGTTCAATAATGGCCAGAAATGATTCCTCTTGTTGATCGCTATGCATTTAATACGATTGAAGTTTTACAATTATTCGCCCGGGGTTGCTAAATGTTACACTATATACCCTTTTTTAATCAATTATAAAATGATGGAGAACTGGCGTACTAAAAAATGTAAGATGATACGGTTTATTTTTTTTCATTTCACACTAAGGGTATTTTGTTCTGTAGTGACTCTATGTATATATATTAGGTTATAGAAGTTACGATGGACAAAAATGAACTGAAAATATTATCGCAAAAATACCTTGATGGCGTTGCTACTCCCGAAGAAAAGCAACTGCTTAATACGTGGTATGATAATATTCACACCGGCTGGCCGGAAACTGTTGAATTAGATGCAACAGAAACTGAAGAAGGCATCAGGCAACGGATGTTAGATAATATTAATAAAAACATATCAATAAAACCGGCAGCAAAAGTTGAAAAGCCTGTTGGTTATTCTATAAAACGTTTAATCGTATGGCTTGGCTCGGCTGCTGCAGTAATTGCTTTAGCGTTTTTTGCACGTGCGTTTTATAATAACCATGCTGACGATACATCAACAGTTGTTAATAAGCAATTAGTTAGCGTACCAACTAACCGGGTAATGCATATTGTACTGTCTGATGGTTCGAAAATTTCTGTTAACGCGGGCTCTGTTATACGTTACCCAAAAGCGTTTACAGGTAAAACCCGTTTGGTTGAATTGGTGGAAGGGCAAGCCTTTTTTGATGTAAAGCATGACAGCGATCACCCATTTGTTGTGAAAACAAAAAATTTAAATATTACCGTGCTGGGTACCTCTTTTGATGTACGCAGTTACAAAAATGAAGGCAAAACCCGTGTAAGTGTAGTTACCGGTAAAGTTGGTATAACCATGCATGATCAGGCAGATAAAACAGTGATCATGTTATTGCCAAGGCAACAGGTTGTTTTAAGCGCGATATCCAGCCAGTTAGTTAAGCAACCTATGCCGGAAGCCGAGGTAACCGCCTGGACCAAAAACAATTTTGTATTTAACCAGGAGAAATTAAGTAACGTATTTAAACTATTAGAAAAGGAATACAAGATCAAATTTGTTGTTGAAGATCAAAAACTATTGGATGAGAAAATTACCATTCCAATTGATAATCAGCACTTAGATACTATAATGCAAACACTAAGTTTCGCTAAACACTTTAAATATCAAATGGCCAATGACAGTACAGTGATTATTAAGTAATTACCATTCCGGCTTAAAAGCTGAGAAGGAAAAAACCGGGAACATTTAGAATGCCCCCGGAGAGTGAGATCAGCCAACGTATATATGCTTGAGACCCATATACATACGGCTACAGTTTAACCATAAAATTAAACATTACAAATATGATAATTTTTTACGGCAAATTATTGCCTATACTCCGAAAATGCATGCGCATTTCTACAATTATTATTGGGATACAAATATGTTGTACTTCAATCCTGATGGCGAGTAGTACCAAGGCACAGGATATGACCTTAGATTTAACTAAGGTTACAGTAAAACAGGCATTTAAAAAAATTGAACAACAGGCTAAAGTAACCTTTGTTTACGATGAGCAGGTTATCAATGCCGTGCCATCACTTACCTTACATGTAAAAAACAAACCACTTAATGAGGTATTAAGCCAATTGCAGGAAACTACACAACTGCAATTTAAAATGGTTGGCAACTATATAGGCGTTGCGCAAAGTAACGCAACTATGCCCAGGCTTGCGCCAATACAGGCGCAACAAGCTACTGCATACGCGCCGATAGGTATACAAGGCCAGGTACGTGATGCCAGCGGGCAGCCAATTCCAGGTGTAACTGTTAAACTAAAAGGGGGTACAGCAATTACCTTAACCAATGTTAATGGGCAATTTAACATAAGCGCCAACATTGGCGATGTGTTGATCTTTAGCTTTATTGGTTATGAAACTAAAGAAATGACTATTAATTCTCCGGCTAAAATGTCGGTGCTGTTAAATGAAGATGCCAAGCAATTAAGCGAGGTTGTAGTAACAGCTTTGGGTATTAAAAAAGACAGGAAAGCTTTAGGTTACTCTATCACCGAAGTTAAAGGCGATGAGTTGACCCAGGCACGTGAGCCTAACGTAATGAACTCTTTAGAGGGTAAAGTAGCAGGCTTAAACGTAACGCCTACAGCAGGTGGTCCGGGTTCTGCGGCTAACATCATCATTCGTGGTGTATCCAGTTTAACACAAACTACACAGCCTTTATATGTGATCAACGGTGTGCCGATGGAAAATACTATCAATTCAGCTCCGGGTCAGCAATATGATAACGTACCGGATATGGGTGATGCTATAGGCAACTTAAACCCTGATGATATCGAAACCATTTCGGTATTAAAAGGTGCTGCAGCATCAGCCCTTTATGGCTCACGTGGTAAAGCAGGTGTTATCTTAATTACCACCAAAAGCGGTAAGGATAGCGGCATAGAGTTTAACTCAAACTATGTTGCCGAAACAGTGGTTAACCCAACCGATTGGCAATATATCTACGGCCAGGGTGCAAATAACATCAAACCTACAACCGGTAGTGCTGCATACCAGTCAGGCCAGTCAAGCTGGGGTGGCAGGATAGATGGTTCAAGCGTAGTTCAGTTTGATGGCGTATCTCGCCCTTATGTTGCGCAAACCAATAATATCAAAAACTTTTACCGCACAGGCGGAACAGCTACCAACACTCTTGCGTTCAACAAAAGCTTTGATGGCGGTTCGGTACGTTTCTCGGCAAGTGATCTGGATAACCATGCTATAACACCAAATTCAGGTTTAAACAGGCAAACATTCAATTTCACTGCTAATTATAACCTAACTAAAAACCTGACTATCGACGTTCGTAACAACTACATATTAGAGCAGGCTAAAAACAGGCCGTTCCTTAATGATGGTCCTGGTAACTCCAACTTCAACGTAATGTTATTACCAACAACTGTTGATGTACGTACCCTGGCAAAAGCAACCAACCCTGATGGCAGCGAATATGGTTATTCATCAAATACATTTGCAACTAACCCTTACTTCGCGGCAGAAAAATTCATCAATAATACAAACCGTGAGCGTTTAATATCATCGGCTACCTTACGTTATAACTTTGATGATGGCTATTTCATCCAGGCACGTGCAGGTCGTGATGCTTATAATGACCGTTACACAGGTGTGGTACCAACCGGTACAGCATACCGTCCTTTGGGTTCTATCCAGGAAAATACCACTAATTTTTCTGACTTAAACGCGGATGTATTATTGGGTAAAACCTATAAGATACATGATTTAACTATCACTCCTAATATTGGCGGCAGTTATCGCCGTACAAAATCAGAAGAGTTTTTACTGGCAGGGAGTAACTTTGCAGTTGCTGGTGTGTATAATATTGGTAATGCAAGCCAGGTTTCAAATCCGCAATATATACCTTCAGATATTGAATATGAATCTGTTTACGGTACTTTGGAAGTTGACTATAAGAACTTTTTGTACTTAACCGGCACCGTACGTAACGACTGGTATTCATCATTAGCTACACCGGGCTTTACCAACCCATTATATAAAACTTATCCATCTGTAAACGGTTCATTCGTATTCTCTGAGTTTTTGCATGAAGATTGGTTAAGCTTTGGTAAGCTACGTGCCGGTTTTGCACAAGTAGGGCAGGCCACAGGTCCTTATAATACTCAATTAACATACGGCTTTAACACCGCTTCATTAAACGGCAGCCAGTTAGGTTTAATATCAAACTTAAGTATACCTAATAACGGTTTGGTAGCTTCATTAGCATCGGAATTGGAAATAGGTACAGAAATGCGTTTCCTGAAAGATCGTTTAAGTGTTGACTTTACCTGGTATGATAAAAACTCGAGAGATGAAATTGTTGCAGCTCCTGCTTCAGTAACATCAGGTTATGGTGGTGCAATTTTAAACATTGGTAAACTGCAAAATAAAGGTTTCGAATTATTACTTTCAGGCACTCCGTTCAAAACAGCAGATTTTCATTGGACAACCTCTCTTAACGGATCAATCAATGATAACAAGGTTGTAGCGCTTACCCCGGGTCAAACCTCATTGCCGGGTTCAACATCACGTACCGGTAACGGTTTTACGCAGGATATTGTTGGTTTACCTGTTAACCAGATCATGGCATTTGATTATTTAAGAGATGCATCCGGTAAAATAGTAACTGACGCTAACGGTATTCCTCAACAAGGCGCTTTAAAAGCTTACGGTTCTGCTTACTCAAAATGGGTTGGCGGCTGGAACAACGAATTCTCTTATCACAAGTTTACATTGTCATTTATGATCGACGGTAAGTTTGGTGGTAAATTATTCTCTGCTACAGATTACTATAGCTATGTGTTAGGCTTAAACAAAGCAACCTTAGTTAACCGTGATCAGTTAGGTACAAACGCAGCCAATTATTACACAACCTTAGCTAATAACGTTTCCAGCCTGTTTGTCCAAAACGCAAGTTTTATCAAATTCCGCCAGGTAATGTTTGGTTATACCTTCCCGGCACGTATGTTTAATAATACCATTAAAGGTGCTACACTTAGCCTGGTTGGCCGTAACCTTTTCTACCTGATGAAGAAAACGGATAACATTGATCCGGAGTCTGACTACAGCGGTAACGCTGCCGGTTTAGAGTTAGGTGGTGTGCCGCCAACAAGGACTTTTGGTCTTAACCTGAGTGTCAAATTATAATTCATTAACGATTAATCTTATTTAAAGATGAAAAAGATATTTTTATATGCGGCAATGATTATTGGCGCCCTGCTTATTAGTCCGGGTTGTAGGAAGGATTATAATACAATTAACACCAATCCTGCTACTTATAGCCAGGCAACTTTTGATCCTAACTTTGTATTAACCAGTGCCCAATTAGGTTACTCAGGTAGCCAGGATTTTAGTTATGATACCTGGAGAGCCAACTTAATTTACTGCTCAACCATGATGCAGGGCTTCTCGTCAGTTATTAGCTACTGGGCTGGCGATAAATACATTTTAAATTCAGGCTACACTGCTGCATACTGGGGTTTTTCGGCCGGTACAACAACAGGTGGCGATGGTGCTTATCCTGAGCAGGTTAGGCCTATTGAAGATGTGGTTCAATCAACTACAGGTAAACCACAATACAATAACCTGCACCAGATAGCCCGTATAATGAGGGCGTTGATATTTGAGCGTATAACCGATTTGTATGGCGATGTGCCTTACTCACAAGCCGGTTTGGGATATTACGATAAAACTTATTTCCCGGCTTATGACCCGCAACAATCTATTTACTCAAATATGTTAAGCGAGGTTAGCGATGCAGTGGGTCAGTTAAACGCATCAGGCGATATTGCAACCGGTGATAAATATTTCCAGGGCAATGTTGCTGAATGGAAAAAATTCGGTAATACGCTTATACTGAGAATGGCAATGCGTTTAACCAAAATTGACCCTGCAACTGCAAAAACATGGGTTACAAAAGTTGTTGGCGCTACTATGACCAGCAACGCGGATAACGCGTTTTTATTAGGCGATGCGACCGGTGGCCGTACAACCATTAACCGTAACAGCCAGATATTGTTAGGTGATGGTGGGCAGGAAAACTTCTATACCCGTTGGTCTGCAACATTCATCAACCAGCTAAAAAGTACGAATGACCCCCGTTTAGGTGTTGTTGCAGTAACTAACTTATATGTTAACGATCAAACCAAAGCACAAAATCCGGCTGCTAATGCAAGCCCGGCTGCCCAAAAAGGTATGCCTAACGGTAAAGATTTAAGCGGTATTCCGGGCCAAACAGTTGGTTCTGATCCAAGCTTTACTGCATTTACCGATTATTCATCGCCTGCGCCGGCTTTAATAAAAAGAAACGGCCCTACATTTGTGCTTACCTATGCCGAATCTGAATTATTATGGGCCGAGGCTGCACAATCATTTGGTATTGGCGGCAGTGCCGCGCAACATTACCATGATGGTGTGGTAGCTGCTATAACCTATTTGAGCCAGTATGATGCCGCTGCTACAGTTACCAGTGCCGCTGCAGAAACGTTTGTAACCAATAACCCTTACAACCCTGCAACCGGCTTGCAACAGATCAACACCCAATATTGGGTACTAACTAATACCATGCTTGATTTTTATGAAACATGGTCAAACTGGAGAAGGTCAGGTTTCCCTGTGCTTACTCCGGTTAATTACCCGGGTAACAATACAGGTGGTACTATTCCTCACCGTTTCCCTTACCCAATAATTGAAGCAGGTACCAATACCGCCAACTATAACGCAGCGCATAATGCTGTGCCAGGTGGCGATGTACTTACTTCACACGTTTGGTGGGATAAATAATTAATAATTGGTTGTTAAAATCCCTGCCATTCGGTGGGGATTTTTTATGAACTACAAGTTTGCTCTACACAATCCATTGTTATTCACAATGCGACATAGGAGTGGTATGAGCTGATTAGTCAAAATAAAAAAAGCAATGGCGCGGTTAAATTTATTAGAAGAAACACGGTACGAAAAACTACCGGTTACTATATACGCAAATAAAAACGAGGCATCGCTGGCTGTAGCGCAGCGAATTGCCGACCTGATAAAAAGAAAACAGGGAAGGGGTGAAAAAACGATATTGGGTTTAGCTACGGGCGTAACACCCATTGCGGTTTATGCCGAGCTGGTAAGGCAGTATAAACAGGAAGGCTTAAGCTTTAAAGATGTAATTACGTTTAACCTGGATGAGTATTATCCAATGGGGCCAACATCAGTGCAAAGCTATGTTACTTTCATGAACGAGAATTTGTTTGATCACATCGATATAGATAAAAAAAATGTACACATACCGGACGGTACACTCGATAAAGACAAAGTAGCTGCCTGGTGCCTGGAATACGAAAAACAAATTGAAGCACTTGGCGGCCTCGATTTGCAAATATTAGGTATCGGCCGTACAGGGCATATTGGATTTAACGAGCCCGGCTCGGCACCAAACTCGGGTACCCGGTTAGTTACCTTAGATGATTTGACACGTAACGATGCCTCGCGCGATTTTGGCGGCAAGCAAAACGTGCCTGCCAAAGCCATTACGATGGGCATTGGTACCATATTTAAAGCACGCGAGATCATACTGATGGCCTGGAGCGAAAAGAAAGCACCGATCATAAAAAAAGCGGTAGAAGGTGAAATATCAGGAGAAGTGCCTGCCACTTTCCTGCAGCTATCAGATAACGTAGAGTTTGTTTTAGATGAAGCCGCCGCATCAGATCTGACCCGCTTTGATACACCCTGGCTGGTAAAGGATTGTGTTTGGGATAATACATTAAAAAAGAAAGCGGTAATATGGCTGGCAAATACGCTAAAAAAACCAATATTAAAGCTAACCGAAGAAGATTATAATAACCATGGCATGGCGCAACTGGCAGTTGAGCAAGGCCCGGTTTATAATATCAATATTGATATTTTTAACCAGGCACAACATACCATAACCGGCTGGCCGGGTGGTAAGCCCGATGCTGATGATAGTCAACGCCCCGAGCGGTCGCAGCCCGCGAAAAAACGATCGATAATCTTTTCTCCGCACCCCGATGATGATGTGATATCAATGGGCGGTACCTTCATCAGGTTGGTTGACCAGGGGCATGATGTGCATGTAGCTTATCAAACTTCGGGCAATACCGCGGTGTGGGATGATGATGTATTGCGCTATATGGAATTCGCTACCGATTTTAACGCCAGTATAGGTGAAGATACCGGCAAACTGAAATCTATTTATAACGATATGCGCGCTTTCATCGCGCAAAAACAGCCAAATCAAATAGATACGCAGGAGATAAGAAATGTAAAAGGTTTTATCCGCAAAAGCGAAGCAATATCAGGCGCACGGTATGCAGGTTTAAATGATGATCATATTCATTTTATGGCGCTGCCATTTTATGAAACCGGCAAAACGCAAAAAGAATCAGTAAGTGAAAAAGATATACAATTGACCGTTGACCTGTTGCAGCAAATAAAACCCCACCAGATCTTTGCTGCCGGTGATTTTGCCGACCCGCATGGTACACATGTGGTTTGTTTTAACATAATCCTGGAAGCATTGCAACGTTTAAAAGGAACTGAGGCCTGGGTGCAGGATTGCTGGTTATGGCTATACCGCGGTGCATGGCATGAATTTGCGACTTACGAGATAGAAATGGCTGTGCCGTTATCGCCGCAAGAAGTTATCAGGAAACGCAATGCCATATTTAAACACCAGTCACAAAAGGATAGGGCAGTATTTCCGGGAGATGATGCAAGGGAGTTTTGGGTGAGAGCCGAGGACAGGAACAGGGAAACGGCGCAATGCTATGACGAGCTTGGCCTGGCAGAATATGAAGCGATGGAGGCTTTTGTGAGATACCGGTTTTAATACCTACATTTAAACAGCATGAACAGAAATTGGATTATTTTGGCGTTGGTAATGCTATGCATCAATATGTCGCAAGCGCAAACAAATACAGCAGCCGGATCAGTAAGTGGCTTGAGTATCAGTTGGAAAAATGTCACTAATAATTACGAGGGCAAGCCACAATCGCGGCAAGCGTTAATTTTTACAACTTCGTCAAAATACCAGTTACCTGCCAAAGGATGGAAAATATATTTCAACAATGCCAGGCAATTTGTACCTAATTCTGTTACTGGCGGCTTGCAGGTAGAGCATATCAACGGCGATTTCTTTTGTCTTTCGCCGATGGGTGATTTTAAAGGAATTGGTAAGGGGCAATCGCTAACTATGGAATTTACCGCTTCTGAGTGGGTAGTAAATATCAGCGATGCACCTGAAGGTTTTTACCTGGTTTGGGACAGCCAGCCGGGTAAAACTTTTCCAATAACTAAATTTCATGCTGAACAATCAACCAAACCTGAACAATTAATGCGGTCGCCGCAGGATAGGATTGAAGCTGCCACTGCTGCGTCTATTTATGAGCAAAATAAATTAATAGAAAACATTGCCGTTGATAAACTGGTAAAGGTTTTTCCCACGCCGGTAACTTATAAGGAGCAACCCGGTACATTTATTTTAGACGGAAGTATAAACGTTCAATCATCGCCGCTTTTTAAATCTGAACAGGCGTATCTAAAGGAAACTTTAGGTTCGTTGTTAATCGCCGGAAATTCAACGGGTAAAACAGGCCGGCAAATTATCCTTCAACAAAAGCCAATGGCGGCCGAGGCTTACGAGCTTATAATTTCTACCAATCAAATTACTATTAACGCTGCCGATGGCGCGGGTATATTTTATGGGATTCAATCTTTAAAAACGCTGATTGACCCCAAAGCATATGGTCAAAAACAGAAGTCAATTAGCATACAAAATGTAACGGTAAACGACCAGTCACGTTTTAGCTACCGGGCTTTTATGCTTGATGTTGCCCGTAACTTTAAGCCTAAGCAAGAGATAATAAAACTACTGGATGTAATGTCATTATATAAGTTGAATGTATTACACTTCCATTTAACAGACGATGAAGGCTGGCGATTAGAAATACCGGAATTACCCGAGCTGACAGCAGTTGGTGCTAAACGCGGGCACACTTTAACTAATACAGATAATTTACAGCCGGCTTTAGGTTCGGGCCCGGATATTACGAATAAACAAGGCAGCGGCTATTATACCAAAGCGGATTTTATTGAAATATTGAAGTACGCTACACAGCGGCATATTCGTGTAATTCCCGAAATTGAAAGTCCCGGCCATGCCCGCGCGGCCATAAAATCAATGGACGCCCGATATGAACATTATTTAAAACTCGGACAAAAAGCAGAGGCAGAACAATACCTGTTACGTGATTTGAACGACACCTCAAAATATACATCAGTTCAGCATTATAATGATAACGTGATAGACGTTTCATTGCCATCAACCTACGCTTTTATAAGCAAGGTAACCGCATCGGTTGTGCAAATGTATAAACAGGCAGACGCGCCTTTGCAAACTATTCATTTTGGCGGCGACGAAGTTCCGGCAGGTGCCTGGCAAGGTTCTCCGGCATTTCGTCAGCTAATGAAAACGGATACTGTAATTCATTCAACCGATGATCTTTGGCTGCATTATTATACCCGGGTAAATGATATTTTAAAATCAAATGGTTTGTACTTAACCGCATGGGAAGAGGTAGGCCTTGTTAAAGCCATTCAGAATAAACAGAAAGTGAATGTGATAAACAAATCATTAGCTAATAATAATGTACACCTTGAGGTTTGGAACAACGTAATAGGCTGGGGTGCCGAGGACCTGGCTTATAAACAGGCAAATGCCGGGTATAAAGTTATCCTCTCATGCGTATCAAATATGTATTTTGATATGGCTTCAGAAAAAGCATTTAATGAACCGGGTTATTATTGGGGCAGCTATGTTGATGTAGAGAAACTATTTAAATTTATCCCATTCAACTACTTTAAAAATACTACTGAGGATCAATTGGGAAGACCGCTGAATTCAGCTTATCTAAGCACTAAAGAAAAATTAACGGAGACAGGCAAAACAAATATTGTTGGTTTACAAGGCGCGTTGTTTGGCGAAACTTTGAAAACTCCCGAGCGAATGGAATATATGCTATTGCCAAAACTGCTCGGTTTGGCCGAACGGGCCTGGGAAGCCGACCCGGAATGGGCAACAAGTGAAGATACAACACAAGCAAAAGAACTATATAATCATGCGTGGTCGACATTTGTAAATCAAATAAGTAAACGCGAATTGCCAAGACTGGATAAATATGCCGGTGGTTTCAATTACCGAATCCCTGAAGTAGGTGCTATTGAGAAAGACGGAATGGTTCTAATGAATTCGCAGTTGCCGGGATTCAATATTCACTATAGTACCGATGGTTCTGTACCGAATATGAAGAGTCCCGTTTATCGATCACCAATACCCTTTTCACGTGATCTGAAAATGGTGTTATTTAACGCTAAAGGAAATAGTGGCCGGGTAATTAGTTTTTAAAGTTATTATATGCTATAGTTATTTGTTTTGCATAGTTTTGATATTCATAGGCTCCCTGTACCAATATGAATTATAAAACTATCTTCAAGCTAATACTTTCGTGTTTTTTATTTTCGGCCGGCCGGTTGCAGGCACAATCCGTTAAAACAATTTATGTAGCGATAAATGGTAAAAACAATGCCTCCGGCTCAAAGCAACAGCCTGTAAACAGCTTGCCAAAAGCATTGGTACTTGCCAAAATAGCTGCCAAAAATAAAAGTATAAAGGCAATCGATATCGTTTTAAGCGGTGGTGTTTATCCAATAGAATCAACAATTGAAGTTGTACAGGGCAAAACATGGAATTCTGTTGTTCCGCTAACAATTGAAGGCGAAAAATATGCGCAGGTTGTTATCCATGGCGGTAAAACTATCAACCTCGCTAATGTTAAAGCGGTAACTGATCCTGCTTACTTGAAACGATTTCAACCTGAAGTTAGAGAAAATATAAAGGAAGTTGATTTAGCTGCCTCGGGAGTTGACCGGATTGCCAAACTATACCCGGTTGGTTATTACCGCCCGTTTGTGCCCGCCTGGACCGAAGTGTTTTTTAATCATATTCCCGGCGAACTTGCCCGCTGGCCCAACAAGGGAAGCATTGCAATTGATTCTGTTTTTGATACAGGAGCTATCCCGCGTAATGGCGATTATGCTAAACATGGCGGCATATTCAGGTATGGCAAAAATGTTCACCGGCCATCAACCTGGCTAGAGCCCGAAAATGCTTTTATATCCGGATATTTTAACCCGGGCTATGCAATGGATAACTTGCCTGTTAAGTCAATTGATACTGTTAAAAGATCAATAGAAGCAGGTGCATCCACAATGTATGGTATAGCAAGTGGCAAACCATGGCGCGCGTGGTATGCCTATAATTTGCCCGAAGAGATCGACCAAAAACTGGAATATTATATTGACGTCGATAAAAAGAAGCTTTACTTTTTGCCGCCGGATAATTTAAAAACTTTAGAAGTATCTGAATTGGATGAGCCGATGATGGCCGTTGAAGGCGTAAAAAACGTCACTATTAAAAATTTACAGTTTACCTGCAGCCGCGGCATGGGTATTTATACTGAAAGAACAGATAAGCTACATATTGAACAATGCACTTTTACAAATTTGGGGATGATGGCCATTTTTATGGGTCGGGGTATCGAGCCGTTTAAGGATCTGGTTATTTCCGGTACAGGGAAACCTGCGTCGCGCGTGGCCGGCGGCATTACACCACATATTTATGATAATACAATTTATGACCGTTTAGCAGGCTTTAATAACGAGATTACTGATTGCGAAATTTACCAAACAGGCTCGGGGGGAATATTTTTAAGCGGGGGCGAACGTTTAACGTTAAAGCCTGGAAACAGTACGGTTAAAAATTGTATCATTCATGATTTCAATCGCATCAATCAGTCATATGCTCCCGGTGTTTGGGTAAGCGGTGTTGGTAACAGCGTAGTTAACTGTGAAATATATAATACGCCGTCGATGGCTATTTTTCTTAATGGCAACAATCATTTAGTTGAGTATAATAATATTCATCATGCAGTATTGGAAGTTGATGATCAGGGCTCACTATACCTTGGACGTAATCCTTCCGAACGCGGGCACATGATACGATACAATTATTTCCACCATTTAGGAGGCACTAATAAAACTAACGCGATATATGATGATGATGGTGCCTGCGGCATGACT
>Ga0207153_1032_pt1 | contig 31718 bp, 20 predicted proteins | sample Alteio_BWMinHeat_27_FD_153580 | JGI IMG/M metagenome (GOLD analysis project Ga0207153, IMG submission 153580) | Enriched cells from forest soil in Barre Woods Harvard Forest LTER site, Petersham, Massachusetts, United States -... | ecosystem: Environmental > Terrestrial > Soil > Temperate forest >...
GCCGATAGCACCGATGCTATTAAAGAATATAAAACCAGCCCTGTATGGTTCAAAAAATTAATGGATGCTTTTGCTGATGGCATAAACTATTATTTATATAAACATCCGGAAGTAAAACCGGCCGTATTTAAACATTTTGAACCCTGGTACGCGTTAATGTTTACCGATGGTAGCGTATCCGCAACGGTTACAGGTGGGCTAAATTTAACCGAAACACAAAAGTTTTATAGCTCGGCAGCCGGGCCGGAAATGGGAGTTGTTCAATATCAGCCTGTAAAAAGTACAGATATTAATGAACGGGAGATAGGTTCAAACGGTTACGCGTTATCTCCGTTTAAATCCGCTTCGGGTCACGCTATGCTTTATATCAATCCGCATGTGCCATTTTATTTCCGGTCGGAAGTAGAATTAGTTAGCAACGAAGGGTTAAATGTTTATGGTGCGGTAACCTGGGGACAGTTTTTTGTTTACCAGGGATTTAACCAGCATTGCGGCTGGATGCATACCTCAAGCAATGCAGATGTTGGCGATCTGTATGCCGAAAAAATGAGCAAAAAGGATGGCAAATGGTATTATGAATATAATAGACAGCAAAAGCCGGTTACCGAGCGTAAATTGGTTATCAATGTAAAGGAAGGCGATAAGGTAGTACCTCACGCTATTACTGGTTATTATACGCACCATGGTCCGGTATTGGGCAACCGCAATGGTAAATGGCTGGCATTAAAAGCCGATAATCGGTCATACAAAGCATTATTAGAATCGTGGCTGATAACAAAGGCTAATACATTTACCGAATATAAAAAAGCCATGAGCCTGCTTAATAATGCTACCAACAATACTGTTTATGCAGACGATAAGGGGAACATAGCCTTTTGGTATGGTAATTTTATGCCTAAGCGCGATCCACGACTTGACTGGACACAACCTGTTGATGGCTCGGTAAAATCAACAGAGTGGCAGGGGCTACACTCGCTGGATGAAATTGTACATATATATAATCCTAAAACAGGCTTCATTATTAATTGTAATTCTACGCCATTTACTTCATCGGGCGCAAGCAGCCCCGATAAAACAAAGTATCCTGCTTACATGGCTCCTGATGGGCAAAATTTTAGAGCTTTAAATGCTATCCGTTTATTCAGTGACTCCAAAAAAATAACGATAGATGAATTGATAGCCAAAGGATACGATCATTACCTAACCGCATTTGATTTGATGCTACCTGCTTTATACAATGCCTATAACCAGGCTAATGATAGCACTAAGGCAGCTTTAAAGGAGCCTTTGGCTGTTTTGCAGCAATGGGACAGGCGATCAGGAAAAGCATCAATAGCGACAACTATTGCTACTGAATGGGCCACGCATATTATGCAGGCTATGCCGCGCGCATCATCTTCAGAACAGGGCACTTACCAAACAGAACGTACCGCTGCAACATTAAGGGCATTAACAAATAAGCAATTGGTTGATTTTTTAAGCGAAAGTTTAAAAAGCCTGCAAGAGCATTACGGAAGCTGGAAAGTTAAATGGGGCGATATTAACCGTTATCAGCGCCCGGCTGATGGTATATTTAGTGATGATGCAACGAGTATTCCAGTAGGACAGGTATCATCCGCATTTGGGGAGCTACCTTCGTTTGTAAGTCGCACCATGAATACTAAAAAGCGTTATGGTTATTCGGGCAATAGTTTTATAGCAGCTATTGATTTTGGCCCAAGGATAAAAGCCAGGTCTATCATGACCGGTGGCCAGTCAACAGATCCTAAATCCAAACACTTTACCGACCAGGCCGAAGGATACATAAATGGAAAATTTAAAGATGTTTTATTTTATAAGGATGATGTTTTAAAGCACGCTGAAAAAACTTATCATCCGGGAGGGTAATAAATACTTGCAGTATTTAACAGCAATATTTTACTTATATTTAAACATGATGGTTTGTTAAATTATCAAACCGCCATGTGTAACCTGCTTTATCAGTTTTATTTATAATGAAGTATAAGCATATTATATTTATTGTAGCTTTTTCGGCAATTAGCCGTATAGCTTTTAGCCAGGTATCTCCCACAGACAAACTGTTAGATGCGCTTTATACGCAATCAAAATCAAATCCTTTCGAGAAAGTGTACCTGCAGTTCGACAAACCTTATTATGGTGCAGGTGATACCATATGGTTTAAAGCCTATACTGTAGTTGGAGCAAAACATCGGCTCTCTGCAATTAGTAATGTATTGAATGTGGAATTAATTAATTACCATAATACCATTATTAAAGCCATCAAGCTATCGCTAAATGAAGGGACCGGTTATGGCGATTTTGCTTTGCCCGATACCCTGGCAGAAGGTAATTATCGTATCAGGGCATATACCAACTGGATGCGTAACAGTGCCAACGAATACTTTTTTGATAAAACTATCAGTATAATAAATGCAATTACACCTAACGCAATTACACATACAACCTATAGTTACAAAACTGTAAACGGAATTGAAATGGTTGACGCGGCTATTACATACACCAGCCAGCAAGGCAATTTGTTAATTGGTAAGGAAGTTACCTATGCTATAGGATCTAATTTAAAAAAATCAATTCGCGGTAAAGCGATAACTGACGAAAAAGGACAGATATTGGTATCGTTCCCAAACCCAACGCCCGGGACATCAGGCACCGGCGAAATCAATACTACGATAGTTCTTGATAATCAAAAAAGGGCTCGCCAAAGCATAGGCATAAAGGCTACCGATTCAAAAGTAGATGTGCAATTTTTCCCCGAAAGCGGAAGCCTTATAAATGGTATCACGTCAAAAGTTGCGTTCAAGGCAACAGGATCAGACGGACTCGGGGCAAATATAAAAGGCGCTATAGTTGACGATCAGGATAATGAAATTGCAACATTTAATACCAATCATTTGGGGATGGGTAACTTTATGATTAAACCGATTGCCGGAAAAAGCTATAAAGCTAACATCACTTATGCAGATGGATCGACCGGCAAAATAAACTTACCGAAAGCGCAGGATGCCGGGTATGTGATGGCAATTGATAATCAGTCAGATTCATCAAACCTTAAAATTAATATTTCATGCGCCGGCTATGGTGCACAGGCCGGTGCAGTGACTTTAGTAGCGCAATCTGGTGGTGAAGTATATTTGCAGGGTAACGGCAGGCCCGGTAAAAATAGTTTTTCAGCTGTAATACCTAAAAATAAGTTGCCGTCAGGTATTGTACAATTTACCTTGTTTACCGATTCAGGAGAACCAATAAACGAACGTTTGGTTTTTGTACAGAATCCAGACCAGTTGAATATAAATATCTCTGCCGAAAAGAAAATTTATGCTCCGCGTCAACATGTAAAGATAAACCTTGACATAAAAGACACGGAAAACACTAGCGCACAAGGCAGCTTCTCTGTAGCTGTATTGGACGAAAGTAAAATAGCTGTTGATGAAAACACGGAAAATAGCATTTTGGCAAACCTATTACTTACTTCGGATATAAAGGGCTATGTGGAGCAACCTAATTATTATTTCACCAATACATCTGCCCAAACGATAGCTGATCTTGACATATTAATGCTTACCCAGGGTTACCGTCGCTTTGAATGGAAGCAACTAAGTGATAATAATGTACCTGTTATTAAATACAGGCCAGAAAAGGCGATAGCTATAGCGGGGCAAATAAAGAAAAAAGGAGGCAAGCCTGTACCAAACGGAAAAGTAACGCTAATGAGTAATTCAAACGGCTTTTTTGCTACAGATACCTTAACAGATACCGATGGCAGATTTGCATTTAATGGCGATTTTCCGGATAGTGTAAGGTTTACCATTAAAGCAGTGACCGCAGATGGTGACGATAATGTTGATATAGTATTGGATAATAACGTGCCGTTTGTAAGTTTAAACAAAAACCTTGCTGATGAACAGGTGAATTTGTATAATGGCCTTGAGCAATATGCGGCCATTAGCAGAAATAAATATAATGATGATTTGAAGTTCCATTTGGGCGATCACAGTATATTGCTTAAGTCTGTGAATGTAAATGCGGGAGTAAGTGCAATAAGAAAGGAACGGGAATTGATGATAAAGAAGGCAACAGAATTTTCATCAAATCTTAACGGTAAAGGAAGCGCAGACCAGGTTGTTACCGCTGATCAGTTAGAAGGTAAGGGGTGCGCAACAATATATGACTGCCTGGAAGGTGTTTTGGTGGGTGTTATTTTTGACTCTACCACGGGAAAGCCTTATTTGTTTAATTCTCCTGTAAATCCTCAGACAATGGTAAAATGGCCGATGTTATTTGTTATAGACGGTATAACTACATTAGATTTTTCGGAAGTGGAAAACCAAAATATAGACGATATATCAAGCATAGAAGTATTGCGTTCCGGTGGAAAAACAGCCATTTATGGTTCACAAGGTGCCGGTGGCGTAATGATAATTACATTAAAACATGGCAATGGTTTTATAGCGGATTCCAAAAGCGACGCATCCTATATGCAGCCAAAAGGTTTTTATAAAAGCAGGCAATTTTATTCACCCGGTTATGGCCACCCGCAGGTAGTTACACAGATACCCGACTTGCGTAGTACTATTTACTGGAAACCTGATGTTAAACCTGATAACAAAGGCAAAGCTTCATTTGATTTTTTTAATGCCGATGATAAAGGTACATATAGAATTGTTGTGGAAGGCATTGACTACAATGGTAAACTGGGCAGACAGGTGTATCGTTATAAAGTTGATTAAATATATAAGTGCTAAACGGCAATATGTGCAAGAATGATTAGCGACATGATTAATTAAAGTTTAATTAATCTTATTCATCAACCCATCATTAAACCTTATAAGCAGGTTAAATAAATTTTCATATTCAGTTAAAGGTAGCGTAGCACTTATATCATAAATATCATGATATGCCTGGATACCACCGAGTGTGTACATGAAAAAAGCAGGCACACCTTTTTCGGTAAATAAGTAATGATCGCTGTTTGGGGCCTTACCGCGCGAATTAATTTTTACCAGGTATTTGCCCTTTTCATTCACCTGTTTAAGCATAGCAAATTCTTTGGGATAAACGGTAGCATTTACAACAGTGATCCCGTCAATACCGGTTCCTTCCATATCAAGGTTAACTAAAAACCGAATGCTTTTTAACTGAAGTAACGGATGTTCTGTAAAGTACTTAGATCCTAACAGCCCGGCCTCTTCGCCTGCAAATAATATAAATGCCATAGTATAAGGTTGCGGGTGTGCGGCATAATATTTAGCCATAGTAAGTAATTGTACAACACCGCTGGCATTATCATTAGCACCGGGGAAATAAGTTTTACTGCCCATGCCACCCAAATGGTCGTAGTGCGCGGTAAAAACAATTACCGAATCGGGTTTAACAATTCCTTTTATTACACCGCAAATATTGCCGGTTTTAAAATTATCAACAAACTTGTTTTCAATATTAACTTTAATAGTTGCCGGTGTGATTGTTGTTAAGCTTTTATCCAATTCAATTATAGTATGATCTAATACCCGTTGCTCTGCCGACCAGGTTAGCTTTTTTTTAAGCGATACTGTAATTCTATTAACCGTATCTATAAAATGAGTATTGTCCCGCTGTATTAATTTACCCGAACCTTTAATCCCCTTGCTATCCGGGCTAACAATAAAATCCTTTCCGGGAATTAATGCCACACCGTTTATGCTGACATCCATTTTACCGGGAAAAGTGTTTACAGAATAACTGAAGTTTTGTATGAACTTTTTGCCATCCATCGGGACAAGGCCGTAGCTTTTAAACTGTTGCGTTAAAAATTCGGCAGCCTTGTGCATTCCATTATTGGTGTAGCCACGTCCCCAAAAGTAGGGAGACGTTAAAGTATCCAGCGTTTTTCGGGCAAAAATAATGTCCTGTGCAGATGCGCTTATTGATATCAACAGGAAAAGGGAAATTAGCTTTAGTTTCAATACGATGATTTTAATAATGCAATTCTACAATTTAAATTGAAATAAAAAATCCCCTTGCAATTTGAGCAAAGGGATTTTTTATTGCGAAATTTTATAACTCGCTAACTCTTAATAAGCTAATTAATTAAACTTTATACCAATACCAAACTGCCATGTTTGGTTACGGTAATCAGGTATAACCGTGCTGTTGCTGGTAGTTTGATTTAAATCAATAGCATACCGTGCATGTATATCAAAGTAACGGTTAAAATCAAAGCTTACGCCTACAACACCATCAATAAATGTATTGTTACCGTTATAGTTGTAATTGTTTTGATTTGTTGCTACAAAGCCGTTGTCAAAGTTAATGTTTGATGATACTAAGAACGATACCTGCGGACCTATTAAAAAGTCAAAACCGGGGGCCAGTTTAAATTTAGCTAACAATGGCACATCGATAAAATTAAAATGCTGTGTAAGGTCTCCATCATTTGTTTCAGCAAAGTATCCTTTTTGCGAATACAATACTTCGGGTGCAAACGAAAAGTTATTGGCAACGGGTACATCAAAAGTTAAACCTGCATTAAAACCGCTAACGGTTCCTGTTTGGCGATAAGAATTATTTGCATCAACAATATTAGAAGTATTAAGGCCGAAAGCTAAACCAACCTGTACCTGGTTTGCCGGTTGTGCCTGTTCGCGCCTTACATAGCGCCTGTGCTGCGGGCGTGGAGCATTTGGATCATAATATTGTGCACTAACCGAGCCTGCGAATAATAAAAGAATGGCTAAAAGATGTAATTTTTTCATGGTTGTAGTTTTTATATATAATACGCATAGAGTAAAATTTGAAGCAAAGGTTTATTTTCATTGCTCAAATTTTTTTACTGTTTGTGCTAAAACTGTGCCATAGTTAACAATCATTTAACAGTCAATCATATACTTATACCACAAAATGTAGCCGGTAACAATTTTGGTTACTTACGTCTTTTTTACACTACATAATCGTATTATTGTTAAAATGAAACGACTATTCGCCAACCTAACCTTCCAGGTATTTATTGCTATTATACTGGGTATTATTGTCGGAATTTACTTCAAATCATTCGCGCCAACGGCTCAAATGATCAGCAAAACCTTTATCAGCTTAATAACAATGCTGATAGCGCCGATCATTTTTTTTACTATAGTGCTGGGTATTGCCGGTATGAAGGATATGAAAAAAGTAGGCAGGGTAGGTGGCAAGGCATTACTATATTTTGAAATAGTTACCACATTCGCACTTATTATAGGTGTAACGGTAGCCAATATTGTTAAACCGGGAGAAGGATTTGTAAGTCATGTTGCTGCCGATACCTCGAAACTGGTTGCTTACCAAAAAGCCGCGGCAGAAATGAGATGGGGCGATTTTATAGCTCATATTGTGCCGGGTAACGTGTTTGACGCCTTTGCCAAAGGTGATATTTTACAGATATTGTTTTTTGCTATCCTGTTTGGTTTTGGCCTTAGCCGCATGGGCGATACCGGGCAAATGGTGGTTGATTTTTTTGAAAAGTTAAGTAAAGTGTTTTTTAACATTATGCGCATTGTTATGCGTGTAGCGCCAATTGGTGATTTTGGTGGTATGGCTTATACTATCAGCACCTATGGTATTAAAACATTACAGCCATTGGCCATGCTGATGGCATCGGTTTATATCACTATGTTCCTGTTTATATTTGTGGTGCTTAACATTATATGCCGCTTGTATAAATTTAGCCTGTGGGGCTATTTAAAATACATCAGGGAAGAGATATTGATCGTACTGGGTACTTCATCTTCCGAGCCCGCATTACCCGCTATGATGGATAAACTGGAGAAATTCGGTTGTTCAAAATCTGTAGTCGGCCTGGTCATCCCGGCTGGTTACTCTTTTAATCTTGATGGCACTACCATCTATCTTTCTATGTCGGTAATATTTCTGGCGCAGGTGTTTCATATACCACTTTCGCTGGAGCAGCAACTGGTAATAATCGGAATTTTAATGATCACCTCAAAAGGTGCGGCAGGGGTAACAGGCAGTGGCTTTATTGTGTTAACATCAACACTCGCGGCTATTAAAGTGATCCCGGTTGAGGGGGTGGCAATTTTATTAGGGGTTGATAGGTTTATGTCAGAAGCAAGAGCTATTACCAATGTGATAGGTAACGGTATAGCCACTATTGTAATTGCAAAAAGCGAAAACGAGTTTCACCCGGTTGAAAATATAAAAGTTGAGCAGTTGCCGGGTGTTATAACTACCTAAAACTGCTAAATGCCATCATATCAAAACAAATTACACGAATGTTTATTTAATCAATAATGAATAAAGTAATATTTTATACTTACATCCTGCTTGGCTTTGCATTTTTAGCATTGAGCGTTTATAATTTTATCCAGGCCCGTCCGGGTAATTACGCTCCCTATTATGATTTGCTGATAGCCCTGCTCTTATTTTATAGGGTGTACCGTATTTACCAAACCAAAAACGATTCGGAATTAATGTAATCATAACTTCTTTTAAATTAAATGCTTATGTTAAGTTTTTTGAATTTCTTAACATAATGATAATATTGAATTGATATACTCATAACATATCTTTGTAGCAATAGCCAAATCATGAAAAAAACAGATATAAAAACTGAAGTGAAATCAGCCAAAAAACAAATTGAAACCGGTCTTGTAGCCGAGCTAACATCTTTAACCGCCAAATTAGGCGATGGAACAAAAAAACTTTCTAAACAAATAGAAAAAGGAGCTAAGAAATTAGCTAAAAAAATAGCCAAAGAAATAAAACAACCTAAGGTAAAAGCTGAAAAAGTAGTTAAGGCCGCAAAAACTGAAGTTAAAGCTGCAATTGAGCCTGTAAAAAAAGCCGTAGCTGCCGAAGTTAAAGCCGTTGTAGCGAAAACTGCTACTGTAAAAGCACCAGCTAAAGCTGCTGTAAAGCCAGCTACAAAAACTAAAGCACCTGCAAAGCCAGTTGCCAAAGCACCTGCGAAAACTGCACCAGCTAAGAAATAGTTTATTAAGCTAAAAGTAAAAGGCTTGCAAAGTGTTAAACTCTGCAAGCCTTTTTTTATTGATACTAAAATTAAACGGAATTTTATTTTCTTACAATTTGACTATTAACCTCTATTTCATTTAATAGTCCGGGCGAATTTACAGTGCTGCTAAAACTTTTGTCGGTATTTTTTTGCGATATTTTAACCAGGTCGTCGTCGGTTTGGTCCAATTCTTTAATTAATGTATTGATCTCTTTTAAATGCGAATTGAAAAATTTCACTTTGTTATTGTAAGTATCAATCTTATAATTATTGGTAACCGCGGTGGCTAACTTTGATGTATCAGGAGTTTCATAACTATAAGGTGAAAGATTGCTTGTTGTAGTTTCTATAGGTACCAATGATGGCGTTGGGTCCTTCGGGTCAAGAGCAGCTAAATTAAGCCGTACCGGGTCTGGATTATAGACTACCAAACTTTTATATTCATCAATAACAGCTGTAATTAACTTATGCTGATCAGCATAGGTATCGGCTATGATCTTGTTTTTAACATTGTTTTTAAAACTATTGAACAGTAACGCGGTAAAATCATAAGCTTTAGTGCGTAATACGGCATTTTGAACAGAATAATAATTGCTCATCGTTCTGTCCTTAGTGTACATTACTCCAAGGTTTGTACTAAATACCTGTAACGCCGGGTTGCTCATTAATGAAAGATCTGCCTGGTTACCAAAACTGTAAAACTTTTTACCTGATATTTCCAGGTCGTCAATTCTTTCATAGCTTGATAAAAAATACAGCCGATACCGTTGATATTCAACATCGGGGTTGTCAATCTGTGCATAACAGTTTTGTAAAAAGTCTTGTACCGCCTTATCATTAAATACTTGGTAAATTGTTGCCTGTGGTGTTGGCTTCCATCTAATTAAGGATAGTTTTCCCTTAAAGTCAAGTTCGGCAGTATTGCTTACTTTTAATGAATCAAACATCTTAGCCACAAAATACGCTACCTGTACATTGGCTGTTCCGCTGTGCGAATTATTTATCAGCGTATATAGACTATCCTGTATGGTCAAATAATTTTCGCTGCTGTTCCAAAAAGATGGCTCAAGTGGCGGCACTAACAGCCGGTTTGTCTTAGTATCTACAAACAAAAATGTTCCCAACGGATAGATGTTTTGGAAATTATTCTCTATCATGGACAGGCTGCTCATGGACGATGAATCCATTTTTAGCAAAAAGTTAAGCACCTTGTTATGTTCTAACTGAATGTTTAAATTTTCCAGTGATTCAAACCCTGTACTTTCTTTTTCAGGAATAACTATAGGTACATAAAACGTATTGTTTTTATTTTGATTAAGCGCTGCGAAGTCCTTTTTTACAATAACGGAAGTTTCATCTTCGGCATCCTGGCCATAAAAGGATACCGTATCGCCTTTGTCGACAGATATATCTTTTATTTTTTCCTCACCCGGATTAAGCTTTAATAACGCCTTTACCTTAAACGCGCCCGATTTTTTATTTATCCTGTAAAATACGGCCACATTGGTTTTAGCGGTATTTTTAATTTTGAATTTAAAGCCACCGGCGTTAGCTATAAAGGGGAGTAAGGCTAATAAGAAATACACTTTAAACGACTTTGATATTATAAAAGCGTATGATATGGTGTTTAACCGCTGTTTTGGGGTATTTAACATATTATTTATTTTTAATAACATCATAATAACGCCGCTACCTGCTATTTAGTTTTTCATTTAAAAATGGACATTAAAACATATTGTAAATAATATATCGCAATCGATTGCATAAATTAATTTTACTACATATATTTATCACTCCTGATCAATAAACCAATTTTAGCAGCTATGAACTTTAATTATAAATACCCGGTTGGTGTACTCGTTATTGTTTTTCTTTTTTTTCACCTGGCAGATGCTCAAAATACTTATTCACCCCCGGTAACTTTTACTGCCGAACAAGACCATCAAAACATGATGGATCAATTAGGCATTAAAGCATTGCGGCCGGGCCCAAGCGGAAATGAAAAAGCTCCGAATCATGCAAATTACGACGAAGCATTGGCTAACCCATACCCAAATCTGCCCGATGTTTTGACATTGAAAAACGGGAAAAAAGTTACTACACCTGAGATGTGGTGGAACCTGCGCCGCCCCGAAATTGTTGAAGATATGGATCGTGAGGTATATGGCAGGGTGCCTAAGAATATTCCGGGGATAAAATGGACCGTTACTGTAACCGATAAGGAATTTGTAAATCGTATACCTGTTATAGCTAAACATATTACAGGCCATGTAGATAATTCGGCCTACCCGTTAATTAATGTAGATATTGATATGGTATTGGTTGTACCGGCTAATGCCAAAGGCCCCGTGCCTGTACTAATGATGTTTGGCCCCGGTCGTTTGCCCGCGCCGGCACAACCTGATCCGGCATCCCTTGACGCCATAAACACAGCTTTAAGAAAGTTATTAGCAGATAGCGATCCTACTGTAAAGGCAGCGTTAGAAAAATATCCAGCATACCAACCCATTGCTGCTGCACCGGGTTCAACCCCGTTTGGATTTGGGCCACCACCTGCACCCAAAGCACCTACACCGGATGTTCCCGGTGTGCCGGGAGTGAATAACGACGGCCCATCAACTGAACAATTAATAGCTGATGGCTGGGGATATGCAACAATAAACCCGGCAAGCGTACAAGCCGATAATGGGGCCGGGATTACCCGGGGGATAATTGGATTGGTTAATAAGGGCCAACCACGTAAACCGGATGATTGGGGTGCTTTACGTGCCTGGGCCTGGGGTGCTAACGAAGCCTTAAAATATATAGCAATATCAGAACCTGCTGTTGATTCGAAACAGGTGGGTATTGAAGGTGTATCACGCTATGGTAAAGCAGCGTTGGTTACAGCCGCTTATAACCCTGATTTTGCTATGGTATTGGTCGGTTCATCCGGCGAAGGCGGTGCCAAACTTAACCGTCGTAATTTCGGAGAAGCCGTTGAGAGTTTAACAGGTGGTGAGTATTATTGGATGGCCGGTAATTTTATGAAGTACGGAGCGTCTGAAGCTAAGTTTGGGGCTAAAACAGCTGCCGACCTGCCGGTTGATTCGCACGAATTGATAGCTATGTGCGCGCCACGCCTTACATTTATTAGTTATGGATTACCGGAAAAAGGTGACGCTAAATGGCTCGATCACCAGGGCAGCTATATGGGGGCCATTGCCGCAGGCCCGGTATTTAAACTATTAGGTGTGAAAGATCTGGGCGTATCTAACGATTACAAAGTAGAAAAAATGCCACCGGTAAATACGCCAATGCTTGATGGTCAGTTAGCCTGGCGACAACATGACCAGGGGCACCAGGATCAGGCTAACATGAAATGGTTTATAAAATGGGCCGATAAAAATATCGGGCATACAATAACAGAAAATACTTCACGATGAAAAGCGTGATATAAGCGCTTGATTTTTATAACGTTAAATGATATATACCATAGTATGAGACCAATATTCATTTTAATAATACTATTTATTGCAACTATAAGCGCAAATGCGCAAAATCCATCTGCATGGAATAACAAGCAATGTGCTGTGGTATTAACTTATGACGACGCTATAAATGTTGATTTGGATAATGTAATCCCGGCGTTAGATTCATTAAAATTGAAAGCGACATTTTATTTAATAGGATCATCGCCGGTAATAAGCGCGCGTATGGATGAGTGGCGCAAAGCAGCTAAAGAAGGGCATGAATTGGGTAACCATGCCATGTTTCATCCCTGCGATGGCAGCAGGCCGGGCCGTAGCTTTGTTACCGCCGATCATGACCTGAGTAAATATACTATGACCCGTGAAGTTGATGAAATAAGGCAAAATAACGTATTGCTTAAGGCAATTGATGGCAAGGATAAAAGGACATTTGCCTACCCATGCGGCGATCTTAAAGTAGGGGATGATATGATCTATCCTCATATTCAAAAAGATGTTGTGGGGGCAAGGGGAGTGGGTGCAGGTATGCAAACTATTGATAAGGTTGACCTGGCTAATATTGATTGCTATGGAATTAACGGACAAAACGCCGACTATATGATCAACCTGGTTAAACGGGCTATGAAAACCCATACTTTACTGGTGTTCCTTTTTCATGGTGTTGGTGGCGGGCATAGTATTAATGTTGGTTTGCGAGATCACAGTAAGCTACTCCATTTTATTAAAGATAATCAAAAGGATATATGGGTAGCGCCAATGGTAGATGTTGCCGAACATGTGAAAGCTTACCAGGATGGACAAGCAAAATAATTATGCTTTAAATAATAGTAAATTAATTTATATTGCATTATAAACCACATTAAACCAAATAATTATGACAGTACCTGTTCCAGTGAAGGATGGCATTGCCAATCCTGCGCCGCTTGGCCTATGCGCCTTTGGCATGACAACCGTTTTATTGAATTTACACAACGCCGGTTTTTTTGAAATGAACTCCATGATACTGGCAATGGGCATATTTTACGGAGGCCTTGCGCAAGTTATTGCCGGTATTATTGAAGCTCGTAAAAACAATACTTTCGGTTTAACTGCTTTTACATCATACGGCTTTTTTTGGCTTTCATTGGTTGGATTAATTGTAATGCCAAAATTAGGCTGGGTTGCTGCACCGGCAGAAAACGCTATGGTAGCTTATTTAGTAATGTGGGGAATTTTTACCTTCTTCCTGTTCTTCGGTACTTTAAGACTAAACCGGGCATTGCAGTTTGTTTTCGCTTCTCTAACCATATTATTCTTTTTACTGGCAATTGGCGATTCAACCGGCAATGCTACTATAAAAACCTTCGCAGGCTATGAAGGTATTATTTGCGGTGCATCTGCTATTTATACAGGTATTGCCAATGTACTGAATGAAATTTATGGAAGGACAGTGATGCCTATAGGGGCGGTGAGCTAATCCAAAAATTGTCATTGCGAGGAGTAGCGCAGGCTGGTGTAATGGAAGCGACGTGGCAATCTCGTCGCTATGTATACCGACGAGATTGCCACGCTATCGCTCGCAATGACAAATTAATAAAAGCTACCCTATATTCCTACCCGTATTAATAACGTTTACTTTATTAAACTTAGTAGTAGCACATCCGTGCGATACTGCGCTTACCTGCTCAGGCTGGCCCTTGCCATCAGAGAATGAGCCTCCTAAGCGGAAATCGCTTTCATCACAAATTGCTGTACATGAATTCCAAAACTCTTGCGTATTTGCCTGGTAAGCGGCATCTTTCGCCATGCCTACAATTTTACCGTTCCTTATCTCATAACAAAGCTGGCTGCTAAACTGGAAGTTATAACGCTGCTGATCGATAGAGTAGGAGTTACGGCCAAACATATACAAACCTTTCTCTGTATTTTTAATAAGGTCGGCAGGCTTTAAAGGTGCCTTGCCCGGTAACAGGTTTACGTTAGGCATACGCTGAAATTGCACCGCGTTCCAGTTGTCGGCATAACAACATCCTTGTGAGGCGTTCAGACCTAAGATATGCGCCTGGTCGCGGATGGTTTGATAATTAACCAATATCCCGTCCTTTATTAGATCCCATTTACCGCATTTAACTCCTTCATCGTCATAGCCAACAGTGCCTAATGCGCCTGGTAGTACTTTATTGCCTTCAAAATTAACAATCGGGCTACCGAAGTTAAATTTCTTCGATTGCCATTTGTCTAATGTTAAAAAGCTTGTACCTGCAAAGTTTGCTTCATAGCCTAATACACGGTCAAGCTCGGTAGGGTGACCCACAGATTCGTGAATGGTTAGAAATAACTGTGACGGATCAATGATCAAATCCCATTTACCTGGTTCAAGCGGCTTTGCTTTAGCTTTTTCATCCAGTTGCCCGGTAGCAAATATGGCATCTTCCAGCATATCATACCGCTTGTTGTAAAGCGGGAAAACTGGTCCTTGTATCTTTTCGGCACCGGTGGTCAAATACTCATAGCCCATGCCCATTGGCGCGCTCAACGCGTTGCGGCTTTCAAAGCCGCCTTTATCGGGGTTGGTTTTGGTTACCGTAAAATTCGGATAAATGCGATGGATGTCCTGGTCGATGTATGAACCATCGGTTGATGCAAAGTACTTTTGTTCATTTACCAAAAATATGGTGCTATTTACAAAGCTTGCTCCCGCTTTTGAAGCAGCAGCATTCACCGCCAGCAATAAGTCTACTTTCTCTTTGATAGGAACTTCAAATCCGTTTTTTTCAATAGGTGTTTTCCAGCTTACATCGCCATAACCTTTTTGAGGAGCTAATTGTACCGGCGTTTTTAATAACCTGGAGTTTCCTTTAGCTATGCGTACCGCTAATTCTGTTGCCTGCGCTATACCATCGTTTGTAAGATCGTTGGTAGCTGCAAAGCCCCAGCAACCATTAGCAATTACGCGTATGCCCATACCGAATGATTCGGTGTTGATCAAGTTCTGTACACGTTGCTCACGCGCCGCTATAGATTGATTTAAATGGCGGCTAATACGTACATCGGCATAAGTTGCCCCTTTTGAACGGGCAGCGTTTAAAGCAACGTCAGCCATCCGTTTTTTTACAGCTACATCAATTGCCTGCAAAGCAACTTCGGGATCAACTGATCTGCCAAAAGCAGATAGATCGGGCAGCATAGCTGCGCCTAATCCCATACCGGTTAAATAAAGAAAGTCTTTCCTTTTCAAGATCGTAAAGTTTTATTTAAAGAAACAAAAAATCCCCCATTTATGGGGGATTGATATTATTTTTTTATAGTATAAACTATACCGCGTCAGATAACGACGAGAAGGTAAAGTCACGTATCTTCATTGGTGGTATCATGTAGCTGCGGTAGCTTTCTACGCTAATGCTTCTTTCGGGTTTACACAAAGCTTCAACGTTATTCAGCATAATTACCGGGCTTTCATTAAACCTGAAGTTTTTGATCGGGAATTTAATTTTTCCGTCTTCGATGTAATAAGTACCGTCCCTGGTAAGCCCGGTTAATAGCAATGATTGCTGATCAACATTACGGATATACCATAAGCGGGATACCAATACACCACGTTCGGTGCTTTTGATCATGTCTTCAAGACTTTGATCGCCGCCTTCCATAATAATGTTGCTTGGGTTAGGTACAGGTTTTACACCTTTTTTATCTGCCCAATAACGGGAATAGCTTAAGTTTTTAACCACGCCGTTTTGTATCCAATAGGTTTTTTCTAATGGAAGGCCTTCCCTGTCCCAGGTTGCGCCGGGAAGATCAGGGTTAAACGGATCAGAGTAAATAGTTACTTTATCGTCCAAAAGTTTATCGCCTAAACGTGTGCCACCGCCTTTTTTGCTTAAAAAACTACGGCCTTCTTCTGCCATACGGGCATCAAAACGGAACATGTTTTCCAGCATGTAAGTAGCTGCTACAGGTTCTAATATAACGGTGTATTTACCGGGCTCAATGGCCCTGGTACCAACAGAGCTGTTAGCCTTCATTGACGCATATTTGGTTGCGCTTAAAGTATCCAGTTTTTTTATGTCTGTAAACCCGCGTGCTGCATAGCCAGATCCTGTGCCATCATGATTACGCGCGGTAACTGAAAATACAACATTGGTTGATTTATTATAAGCAAATAACCCTTTCGAATTCATTACGGCGTTAAAGCCAACCATGTTTTCAAGGAAACCGGCTGCTACTAAGTTGGCATCTTTGGTTACTTTAAGGCTTGTGCCCATTAAGTCTGCCAAAGTATCCGGGTTCGCGGCTGCTGTATCTTTGTTAAACTCAATCGATTCTTTAAAAGGCTCTGCTGGCGGGCCCAGCATAGGAACGTGTTCGCGGTTGGGCGGAGCAAGCTGCGCTAACTCTTCAGACCGTTTTACACATCTTTCTATTGCCGCATCATCAAACTCATCGGTGGTTGATGTACCGGTTTTTGTACCGAATGTTGAGCTTACTGCTAAGCTTAACGTACTTACCTGTCCGGCGGTTGATACCTGGTTTAATGCTGTACGGATGTTACCTACATCACGTCCGTTTAAGCCAACTTCGCATTCGTCGGCTTTTGAATAACTAAGCACTTTCTTTAATAAAGCCTGTGCTTCTTCTTTGCTAAGTAATGACATATGTGATAAATTATCCTATTCTTCTTTTAGTGTTAATTACATTTACCCCGTTAAATTTGGCGGTTGACGAACCATGTGAAACCGCGTTGGCTTGCTGTGGTTGACCTTTACCGTCGCTGAATGCGCCACCTAAACGGTAATCGCTTTCGTCGCAAATAGCGGAGCATGAGTTCCAGAATTCGTTTGTATTAGCCTGGTAAGCAACATCGTTTAACATACCCACAATTTTGCCATTCTTTATCTCGTAAAACAGCTGGCCGCCAAACTGGAAATTATAACGTTGCTGATCGATAGAGAATGAACCGTTACCAACTATATAAATACCTTTTTCAACGCCTTTGATCATTTGTTCAACACTAAGCGGTGTTTTGCCTGGTTGTAATGATACGTTAGGCATACGCTGAAATTGTACAGCATCCCATGATTGTGCATAGCAGCAACCTTGTGAAGCATTTAGGCCAATCATATGTGCCTGGTCACGAATGGCCTGAAAGTTAACTAACACACCATCTTTAATGATATCCCATTTGCCGCATTTTACACCTTCATCATCATAACCAACAGCACCTAACGAGCCATATTGAAGCTTATCGCCAACAATATTTACTTTATCGCTACCAAAATGGAAGTTGTGCGATTTTAATTTATCAAGCGTTAAGAAACTTGTACCCGCGAAATTAGCTTCATAGCCCAATACACGGTCAAGCTCGGTAGGGTGAGCTACAGATTCGTGTATAGTTAGCCACAAGTGTGAAGGATCAAGCACCAGGTCATATTTACCCGGCTCAACAGATTTGGCAACAATTTTTTCGGAAGCATTTTTGGTAGCATTTTTCATGTCCTCCAAAATATCATACCTGTTTTTGTATAAGGTAAGTCCGGCGCCGCCTTTTACTTTTTCACTGTCTTTTGGAGTCAGGTACTCATAACCCATTCCAACAGGTGAGCTTAATGCCGCGCGAGATTCAAAGCCGCCCATCACCTCGTCTGTTTTAGTAACATCAAAGGTTGGGTAAAAGCGGTGAATATCCTGGTCAATATATGACCCATCTGTCGACGCAAAGTATTTTTGTTCATTAATACACTGGATACGCGAGGTTACAAAGCTTGCACCACCCGCCATAGCAATACCATTAACGTTTAATAACAGATCAACTTTTTCCTTGATCGGAACTTCAAAAGCATTTTTTTCAATAGGTGTTTTCCAGCTTACTTCGCCATATCCTTTTTGCGGAGCAAGCTGAACAGGTGTACCGCCAATTTTAGCATTAGCCTTAGCTACAGCACAGGCATTTTCGGCAGTTTTAGCAATACCGTCCTTGCTCATGTTGTTGGTTGCAGCAAAACCCCAGCAGCCATTAACAATTACACGTACACCGGCACCGTATGATTCTGTACTGCTAACGTTTTGGATGCGGTTTTCACGCGCGCCAACGCCCTGGGTAAGGTAACGGCCAATACGCACGTCAGCATAGGTTGCGCCCTTCGCTTTTGCGGCATTTAATGCCACGTCAGCCAATTCTTTTTTGATTTTGACGTCTACATAGTCCAATGCCTGCTGCTGCTCTATAGGCCTTGCAAAGCCCTTAAAGTTGGGCAGCATCATCGCACCTGTGCCAACACCCGATAAATAAATAAAATCTCTGCGTCTCAAGGTTTGATCCTCCTTTGTTTAAGTTAGTTTAAATTTATGTTAAGCTGTTAGCTTTCGTTCCACCCACAAAAAGCTGCATGCAGCTAACAGTAGCAAGTAAAAATACATTTTAGGCACCTCAGTAGGAATGGATTGTTGTATTTGTTTTGTTACAGATGAAAAATTGTTGGCGTTACTTATATAATTTTTTGTTTCGCTTTCTTTTTCAAGATCTTCAATGCTTTGCCAGCTATGTTTTGGATAGGCGTACCACCATGAAGGCGATTGAGCATTTGTATTTATTTGCTGCCAGCCTGTGTTTTGCGGCCAATACAAAATACTCCATTCATAAGGAACGGAAGGTTTTTGCATAGCTGCTACTGATGTACTATTTACAGTAACATTTGATAACGCGCTGCCACTTTGTAAACGGAGAATTGAAGGCCCATCGACCGTTGGTATTCCTGTAACAGGAATTTGTGAAGCGGTTGCAGCTTTTCGAGCCGCTTTGTTTATTAATAAAGACCAAAAACGTGTATAATCTTTATCATTACCTGCCAACATCCAGTTATAAGTGTTGCGCAATGTTGTAAACACCAATTTACCCTGGCCGCTTAAAGCGCTGCTTGCTAATACATGATTTTGTATATCAAAAGTTAAATTTTGAATATTGCCTGCGTTATTAATGTACGACGGATCAATATTTAATGGTGCGGTTTTGCTGTCTTGTCCCTGTATTAATAAAGCGGTTGTTTCTGTTTTTGTAGATAAGGTGCTTACTTTAAAAGAGTTTTGCAACCATGAAACTTCTTTACCCGAGCTATCTGCACGGATAATGACGCCCAGGCCATTTTGTTGTACCTGTTGTTTAAGGGCCGCGTTCTCGGTAGCAGTTAAGCTTTTTAAAGTTGAAAGATCACCAACAACCGCATCAAACTTGCCAAACAGGGCAGGGGTGAGCTGATCTAAAGGCAGCTTTTCAATATTTGCAAATTCCTGGCTTATTTTGTTTTTGGTGATAATTGTCCTCGATGCAACGGCATATCCATTTTGACTCAGCCAGTTCTTTAAGAACTTAGTTTCAAAATCGGGCGAGGCAGATAGCATTAAAACTTTAACAGGTTTAGCAGGTTCAACAGCTACCGGAACATTTTCTTTTTCGAGCGTATCCTTACCCGAAAGCGCTATCAAGTTATAAGCAGCCCTGCCCGTAATTTTAGGTACAGTTGTCAATTCAAAATTAGTAACCTTTCCTGCCGGGATATTTACAGAGTCTAACGGTGTGCTTAAACCTTTAAATAATAGCTTAATTGTCTTACCGCTTGTGTTATTGTATTTGCCCTGTACCTGTAGTAACTCGCCGGTTTTAGTTTGTTGCGGCCAGTTGACAGCAATTATGCCCGCGGGTATAGATGGTACGGAATACCTTAATTGTATATTGTTTAGCTGCTGCAAGTCGGCAAGGTTTAATCCATAGCCCAAAATATGCAATTGACTGACTGCTGGTTTAACAGCATTTATATCTGTAATGCCGGTTAGGAACTTAGCTTTTGGATATGCGTTTTTGATCTCATTATCGGTAGTAAATATCAATTTATAGCCGGTGCCTATGCTATCAGGATTATAGCCTGGTGTTAAAAGTAAGGCTTCGTTGTCGCCAGCTACGTTACTGTGTTTGTTATAAGTAATGGGTAATGCAATACAAGCCAAGGCTACAGCTGCAATTATTGATGCCAATATGCGCCAAATCAACCTGCTTTTATCCTCGCGGCGATATTCAAACCAAACAACTATGGCAACAAGTAAAACGCAAATTATAACAACCGATAAAGTCCAGCTCATTAGTTAATTATCGATTTAGATGATTTAAATTTTTATAATATCCCTGCGCCAAACCCATATCGGCAGTGGTTTGTGATGGCGATGGTTTTGTTATGCCTTGTGGCAGGATGCGTTGTATAGCTTTTTCAACTATAGCAACATCTGTATTTCGCGCGTTTTTAGTGGTTGCTAATATCCGGCGCATGGCGCTAACTGCCGGCAGGTAAATTCCCGGCTCTGCCGATGCGCTTGCACCTAACTGTTGCCCGGCCACCTGCAGCGTTAATCTATCAGTGCTATTTACGTCATTACCCGGACTTAACTGTTCTAATATTGTTATGGCCTTTTTTAAAGTTTCGTAACGGTCTGCAGCGGCTTTAATGTCTTTTTGACTAACAGGCTGGCCAATTTTACTTAAGTCACCTGTTAAACGTTTTTCGGCTTTAAGCACCGGCGGATTATAAGAAGTTTTAGCCACATAAGCCCTTGACTTTTGCTGAAGATCTTTTAATAAACTCAATGCTTTGTATTCAAACGGCAATGCCTCTGCCGGTTTAAACATGCGCAATTGCAGTTCTGCCTTCCACATCTCTGTCAAAGTAGCTTTTAGCTGTGCTTTAACAGCAGGTTCTAAAAATGTAGCATCTTCGGCGTTATCATGTTTATCTGTATAAGCGTCTATAAACATTTGGGCATTGTTAAAATTCTCCACTTTGGCTAATTCATCATTCCCGTCTTTACCGCTTTCGTCTTCTTCGCCCAAAAATTTACCGTAACGCAGGCGCAGCATTTTTTGGTCGATACCTAAATCATTACAACGCTTGTTAAACTCTGCTACGCTTATGCTGTCGCGGTCTTTTAATAACTGTTGGCTATCAATGATAATCTGGCGCTCACTTCTAAAAAATTCGGGTTTCAAATTAGTGCCGTTAACAATACCGTCGAGACTTAACAGTTGCGCAGTGTCTTGTATAGATACTATATAAACATCAGTACGGCTTTTTTGCTGGTGGTTATCCTGCGCTTGTATGTAGAAATACAGCTCATCACCAGGCTCCATATTTAGCGTTGGCAGGTCAATTAATTTTTGCAGATCATATTGGCGATTGTGTTGTTGAAAAGACGACGTAAAGTTCAGTTTGTATTCTTTAAACTTTACACCCTCGCCGCTACCTTTGGCTACAGTAGCAAAAATTTGTGCATCCGTCACGCCATAATCGTCAGATACATTTACAGTTAAGTTTACCAGGGGTTTTTCACCGGCATCAATATGTGTGTATTGCTTTGGTGTTTTGACGCGAATAATTGGCAACGCATCCTTAATTACCTGTATTTGGTACAGGTCTGATAATTTGCCATCAATGCTTACCTGGTAAAATCCGGGTGTGTTAATTTGTTTTTCGGCTCTCCATTCCGTATTATCTTTATTACCGCTTTTTAACTGAATCTTCTCTTTTTCGTTAAATATTAAAAATGCTTCCTTTATAGCAATGTTGGTTGTTAAGGTCCAGCCAACAAGTGATCCTTCTTCAGCGGTTACCGCAAATTTTGCCTGCTCATGGCTTGACCTTCCGGTATAAGCAGGCGGAGTTATTTTTAAACTCACCGATTCTATTTGTGGCAATACTTTTTCGGGTGGTGTGCTTTTGCCCGAAGCAGATGAATTTACATTCCAATTCGCGGCAACTGAGTGCCAGTTATAATGCAATTTTGAAATGGCGAAACACACAACGGCAGCAATGCCAACTATTATACCAGCCGATTTAAGGCGTTTGGTGAATTGCTGTGGAAGGGCAGGTACATCATTTAACGACCGCTCAACCTTGCCTAATTGTAATTGTTCTAAAAAGTTTAAACTATCTGCCGGTTTAATAACTAAGGCACTGCTTTCTTCTAATTCGGGATAGGTAATATTTAAAAAGCTGCATATCGCATTTAAAGTAGTTTGCCACGGGCGGCGTATTAATGATATTGTGCCAAAGGTTATCGCAAAAAATAACACTATCAGCCAAATGCTCCACCCCAGTAAGCTATTAAATAATACACCTAATACAGCAGCAATAGCTATAGATAAAAAGCCATCAGCCAATAGCTGGTAGCCAATCCATACCCGTTGCAATTTTTTTATCTTATATATTCCTTCCCGCTCAGCCATTTGTTACCAAATTTTGTGTCCTGTTAGCCAGCCAGCGCTCGGCTAAAAATAATAATACCAGTATAAGCCAGAAATAATTTACCAGGTTTGCAGTTCCTGTAGTTTTAACGCTGATAACGTGACTTTCGCTTATATTACTGGGCATTAATTGTTGCTGACTTAGAATGCTTTTATCGTGATTTTCCGCAATTACTGATTTATCGTCTACCATCAATTTCATCATCCATGACGGAAATTCGTCGCTCCAAACCAAATCGTTCCAGGTAGGGTTAAAGCGGCTATAAAAATGATACGAATTGTTTTTACCTGTTTGTTGTTTGCTTAATATGGGGTTATCAAAACCGTCGCGCCATAAAACATTTGCATTATTACCGGCTGATGCTTCTATTAATTTAAATAAGCCAATTTTTTGCTGTTGTAACGTAACTGCATAGCTACCGTTATTATTTAGCCATGAATTTGAGCTAACAGTTTTTCCTGTTTCGTATATAAATACGTTATGGTTATTTGCCAATATTTTTGAATTTGCAGGCTTGTCCGATAACCAAAATAACCAGTCTTGCCCAATTGGCATAGCGTTCGAATTGCTATATTCTTTAATAATTGTTTTACGCTGGGTAAAACCGGTTACGGCTTGTAATGCTGCTTTTAAATAATTAGCGTCGGCAACATAATTATCTGAATATACCGCGATGCGTAGTGTAGCTGTATCTACATTTACCGGCTGCTGGTTGCCCGTTTTTAAGTTTACTGCAGCCTGCCCGTTATTAATGGTTACCGTGTAAGGCGAATTAGGCTGATCTCCGCCGGATTGAATATTAGCGTAAGTATAAACAGTACCATTAGGCTTACTGTTAGCTTGTACAACCCTTATTGTATTATTGGTATTCATCCAGGCTCCGGCTATCCATGTGGCTGTTGAATCCGCAGGGATATAAGTTTGCCAATGTAAATTAAGAGCAACCTGTGGTTTTTGCCCGATAAAATATTTGGCCTGGTTGGGCGTGAAAATATATACGGGTAGTGTAGATAACACCGTCGTATCCAGTTGCCTTGTTAAATTCCAATAATTTGATTTTTGATTGGTAGTAGCAAAAACAGAATCTTTTGGATCAGCAAGTATTTTCTTAAGATCACTTTTTGGGAAACCGGTATTAAAATAATGAAATTCATAACCAGCACTTGTTAGTGAGTCGATACGTGGTTTGAATTTGTTATAAGATGCACTGAAATTTTCTTTCGGGATTAACACCCAGCCTTTAGTTTTGCCAGCCGTTAATTTATTATGCCATAGCGGAATGGCTAACAGTACAGCCAATATGATCAATAAAAGGCAGCGTAAAATGAAAAGTGGAATATCTAAAAGCTTAAAACTGCGACTGCTTTTGCGCGAAGCCGCATCCATTAACGATATGCTGCCAACTTTTAAAACCTTGCCCGGCCTTATATTCCACAAGTGAATAGCTACCGGGATAGTTACCGCGGCAATAGCAAACAACCATATGGGATTTAAGAATTGGAACACTTCGTTTTAGTTGATTAGAGATTAGTGATTAGTTATTTAATAGTTCGATATTTTTATTGCTTATTGTTTAATTGATTAGTTATTGAATTAGAAATTAAAACTAATCTCTAATCTTTAATTAACTAATCTTTACTTACACTACTCCCTTATTTCTCTGTATCAGAAAATTTCGCAATACCTCATCAAGTGGCTGCGAAGTGTTTACTACCCGGTGAAAAATATTTTTGCTAAGCAATTGCATCCTTGTTTTTTCGAGATGTGTTTGTAACGCTTCCTGGTATTGTTGCTTGGTTTGCTCTCCAACTTGTATTATCTCGCCGGTTTCCAGGTCCTCCAATGCGGCATACCCTTTAAAATCAAAATCAAGCTCGTTTTGTCCCATTAGCTGAAATACGATTATCTCGTGCTTCAATGCGGCTAAGGAATCTAACAGGGTGGTAATTTCGCCATTGGGCTGGTACATATCAGTAATAAATACCAGTATCTCTTTTCGGCCGCCGCCAAATATTTCTTTATAATGAACAGGCTGGGTAAATGTGCCTTCCGGCTTAATTTGTTCCAGTTGGTAATATAAGCGCTGCAAATGCTGTGGATCAGCTTTGGAAGCCAGTGAAAATAAACCGCCTTCTTTAAAAACATAAAGACCAACAGCATCGCCTTGCAAATTGGCTAAATAAGCCAGTGATGCAGTCATAAAACGGGCGTAATCAATTTTTTTAAGTGTACCGTCATTGTGGTTCATTGAAGCACTTGCGTCAATCAAAAACCTTACAGAAATACTCGTTTCTACTTCTGATTCACGGATGTAATAACGATCAGATCGCGCGTACATTCGCCAGTCCAACCAACGCAAATCATCACCCGGCTGATAGCTGCGGTATTGGCTAAATTCCAGTCCCGGGCCTTTAACTGTGCTTTTATTAAACCCGTTCATAAAACCATCAATAACCGTTTTAGCCAGTAATGGCAGGTTTTTAATGGTCATTAATACTTTTGGGTCAAGCAGCATTTTTTAATTTCGGATGTCGGATTTTCGATTTCGAATTTGTTTTTTCAGATTCAAGAACTAAGATAAAATTCTCAGCAAGCCATCTTGGCTCTTGATTCCTGACTCTTGAATCTAATATTTACGCTGATAATGCCTTAGGGCGATCTATCAGTCTTATTAGTTCGGCAGTAGCTTTATCCGAGGTAATACCTTCTGCTTCTGCTTTAAAATTCATTAATACACGGTGCCTTAATACCGGCGCAGCCATGGCGTGGATATCTTCCATTATTACAGCATAGCGGCCTTTTAGCAAGGCGCGGGCTTTTGCAGTTAGTATCAATGCCTGCCCTGCACGCGGACCGGCACCCCAGCGTACCCATTCCTTTACATAATCCAGGTCGGTAGTATCCGGTCGTGTAGCGCGAATTAATGAGCTTACGTATCTTATCAGGTCTTCGCTTATGCTTACCTGTCTTACTAATTTTTGTGCCTGCTGAATTTCTTCGGCAGTTATAACTGCGTTTACCGTTGCTTTCATTGTTCCGGTAGTGCGGTTCAGTACTTCAAATTCCTCTTCAACTGTTGGGTAGCCAATTCTAACTAACAATAAAAAACGGTCAAGCTGTGCTTCGGGCAGGGGATAGGTACCTGCTTGCTCAATGGGGTTTTGCGTAGCAAGGATAAAGAAAGGCTTATCAAGCGGATAAGTTTGTCCACCATAAGTAAATTCAAACTCCTGCATCGCCTCTAACAACGCCGATTGTGTTTTTGGCGGCGTACGGTTTATTTCATCGGCCAGGATAATGTTGGCAAACAGTGGTCCTTTATTAAATTTAAAAAAGCGTTTGCCGGTTACATGATCCTCCTCCAATATCTCTGTACCTACAATGTCGGTAGGCATCAGGTCGGGAGTAAATTGTATGCGCCTGAAAGATAAGTGTAAAGCCTGCGACATTGTTTTAACCAGTAATGTTTTAGCTAATCCAGGTACGCCTTCTAATAAACAATGCCCGCCGGCAAGGAATGCTACCAGTAACTCGTCTAATATATGTTCCTGCCCTACAATTACTTTTTGTATTTCTGTTTTAAGCTGCGGTAACTTAGCAAGCAGCTCTTTTATGTTATTTTCAGTAAGTTCCAAACTCTTTTATATTAAAATGTACCAGATGCATTTAATTGCACACAATATCACCTTTTTTTATAAAATTTAAGGCAAGGTCTTATTGAAATCTAAACAAAGTATCTAAAAAATTACAGCGTCAATAAAATATTTAGGTCTTTGCATGAAATTTTCCATTAATTTTAGAGTTTCATTAATTAATGGCATTAATATCCAAAGCAAAATTCACATTTACCAGGTTTAGCTATCATTCGGGCGATTGGGATACCGATCAGCGTATGCCATCTAACATTTTGAACTCGTTACTGGAATATACAACTATTCCTATTGATCAAAAGGAAAAGGTAATAGCTCTTAGCAGCCCTGATATTTTTCAATATCCTTTCGCTTACATGAGCGGGCACAAATTAGTACAGTTTGATGAGCTGGAGCGCAACAACTTTAAAAAGTATGTACAAAATGGAGGCTTTGTTTTTGTTGACGACTGTAACCATGATATCGACGGCCTGTTTGCCAAATCATTCGAGGCGCAAATGGTTTCTTTATTTGGTAACGATGCTTTAAAAAAGATACCTAATAACCACGAAATTTACCGCTCATTTTTCAATTTCCCCAAGGGACCGCCAAATACATCGTTTGAGTTAAACGGCTGGGGAGATGACCTGATACATGATTACCTGAAAGCCGTTACTATTAATGGTCGTATAGCCGTTTTATACAGTAATAAAGATTATGGATGCGAATGGGATTATGATTTCAGAAACAAGCGCTTCCTATCAGAAGATAATACCAAGTTTGGTGTTAACATTGTGATATATGCGATGAGCTCTTAAGTCTAACACTGAAATTTTTCATAAAAAAAACCGCTTCGAAATTCGAAGCGGTTTTTTTATGAGTGTAAAATACAAACTTACCGTCCAATAAGTGGATTAAAGCTTTGCTCATTTCCTGACATTGGCCAGATATAGGAAGAACCAAATCCTCCAACAGGAATAACTGTTACTGTGCCTTTTGCTGGTATAGGTAATCCCAAACGTAAAAGATCTGCCCATCTTAAACCTTCACCCAAAAATTCAATATTTCTCTCCTCTAATATTTGCGCTACTGTAGCTGTTGCAAAAACTGTAGAAGGATCGGAACGCTGTCTTACTGCATTTAACAATGCAATTGCTTGCGGATCTGCTGCACCATTGACATTTGAACGCGCTTCTGCCAAATTAAGTAACACTTCTGCATACCTTATAACAGGTGCCCAATCCAAATACGGAGAACCTAAAGAGTATTTAGTTATTGAGTATTTTGTTACACCAGCAGTAACCAGTTTACTGAAAAATCCCTTTCTTGCATCAGTTGCAGTAAAAGTAGGATCTGTAAACATTTGGCTTGATTGATTTAATACATACTCTGCAGGGCCGTTATTGTTAAAATAACTTGCCAACTGATTTTGTGTTCCTGCTGTTTCTGCAGTTGTAAAAGGCATTGAAAGTATTGACTCTGTAGTTGTATAGGGGCTTGCAAACACTTTAGTAATATTGGATTGCAGAGCGTTAGGCACACCTGTGGTTGCTGTAAATGGCGCAGTTGCAGACACTATTTTATTAGCCTCGGTGATTACGTTAGAATATTTCTGCATAGACAGATATACGCGGGTTTTAAAGGCTATTGCAGTGTTTCTGTGCGCCCTGGTTGTGTTTGAAACAGCATCAACAGTTGAACCAACAAAATAACCGGTTAAAGGTAAACCGGCTTCGGCAGCATCTAAATCAGCAATTACTTGTGCATAAACCTGCGCAACAGTTGATGGCGCTAAAGAGTAGTTACCATAAGAAGATAAGCCTGTTAAGCGCAATGGCACGCCCGGAGATGCACCTGCATTTACTGAATAAGCCTGGCAATACATTTGCAATAACGCGTAATAAGCAGCAGCACGAACAAATTTGGCTTCGCCAACATAGTTTGCGGCCAGCGCTGCGCCTACTACAGGGGTTCCATAAGTAGCCATGCCATCAATAAATAAATTAGCATTATTTATAGCCAAATAACATTGAGCCCATAAATTCTGAACCTCGCCGCTTGTACCGGTTGTAGTTCCATTCCAGGTTTGTAAGTCTGTTATTGAGTTATTAGTGTTATTTATCCAGTTATCCGCTTTAACCTCATTGTACTCCTGGTAACGGCCACCATATAATTGTCCGCTGCGAAGGTTGGCATATAACGCTAACACCTGGGCTTGTATTCTACCTACCGTTGAAAAAGGCTGCCCACCCTGGTTAGAAACAGACGTAGCCGGTATAGGATATAGCTTGCTTTTTTGGCATGAGTAGCTACTTAGTAGCGCAATACCAACTATATATATAAATTTATTTTTCATTTCTTTTCTAATTAATAATTAAAATTTAAGTGCAAAACCAGCTGTAACTGTTCTTCCATTAGCGGAAGTATTTCTATCAACACCCGGAGTACTGTTAGTAGTTCCGTTTGAACCAACTTCAGGATCAGGACCAGGGTATTTAGTTATGACAAAAAGATTTTGTGCAGAAACATACAGTCTTACACTTGATATCCCTATTCTATTTAACAGGGTTTTAGGAAGCGTATAACCAAAATTTACCGTTTTAAGTTTTACGAAATCGCCCCTGTATGTATTAAAATCAGTAGGAAACGATGTACCGTTAGATACGTTATCACCGAAAACAACTTTAGGGTATCTGGCAATCTGGCCAGGTGTTGTCCAATGATCTAATATATCAACAGAGTTGTTCCAGAAACGTTGATCCGTTAAAGTAGCACCTGTACCGTAGTATAAATAAAAACCAAGTTGATAAGTAAATAAGAAGCTTAAATCAAAGTTTTTATAACGGAAATTATTGCTTAAACCGCCAACTTCTTTTGGTGTTGCGTTGCCATAATCACTCGCATCAGCAGCTTGGTTAATTGTATTTAATCCGCCTGATGAAGTAGTATAAGGTGTGCCATCCTGGTTAAACCAATGTGCCAATCCTAAAGGAGTATTGGCTCCTATAAAATTATAATCAACTTTGTGGCCGGCAGCATTTAAAAATACTCTTTCACCATTGGCAGGGTCAACGCCGGCACTTTTAATAATCCATAAATCACCTACTGAGCCACCAACCTGGTTAATGTTAGCTGTTTCTAAGCCAGCTGTTGAATAAACAAATGAATTTATTCCCGGCACTAAAGCAGTGATCTTATTTTGGTTAAAGCTGATATTGAAGTTAGCACTCCACCTGAAATCAGACTTTCTCATGATCTCAGCATTGATGTTAAATTCAAGACCACGGTTAAACAATGAACCAATGTTTACCGGAGGTTGACTGGCTAAACCGGCAGAAGGTGGCTCAGGATAATTAAATATCAAACCATTAACATTGTTTTTGTAATAACCAATTTCACCTGTAATGCGGTCATTTAATATGCCGAAATCAATACCAATATCAGTTTTTGTACTTGTTTCCCAGCCTAACTGGTTGTTACCGGTTGCATTTGCTACTAAAGTACCAACACCGTTATATAAGCCGGTGCCATAAGTACCATATGAAGCAAAGTCGCTTAAGCCATTGTTACCAACGCGGCCATAGCTTGCTTTAACTTTGAAGCTGCTGAATATTTTATCCGCATTGATACTTTTCCAGAAATTTTCTTTGGTGACTTCCCAACCACCACCAAAACCAGGGAAGTAGCCATATTTTTTATCAGGCCCAAATGCAGAATATCCATCCTTCCTTAAAGTTCCGGATAAGAAGTATTTTTCATCGAAATTATAAGTTACCCGTCCAAAGAATGACACCAGGTAGTTTTGTGTATTTAATAAACCTGCTGTGTTTGGGGTAGTATAACCCGCCTGGATAACATTAAATGCAGGGTCAGAAAGGAACTGGCGATTTAAACCAAAACCATATTGAGTAGTACCCTGCTGCTCATTACCAAATAATAAGTCTACAGTATGTTTTCCAAAGCTTTTGTTAAATTCTGCTGTGTTATCCCATACGTATCTTTTGTTCTTATTATAAGTATCGATTGCCTGTGCGCTATTTGTTTGAACACCGGTAGTAGCATTGTAAGTGAAGAACTGAACAGGGTCAGTGAAACTATCATTATCAACATATAAATAATCTATACCGTATGTTGTTTTCAAAGTTATCCATGGTAATGGTTTTACTTGCAAATAAACATCACTGGCAATGTGATTAATCTCGTTGTTTGCACGATCAAGAGCTAAAGCAACAGCAGGGTTAGGATAACCTATCGGTACGTTTTTATTAGTTCCTACACCCAAAAAGCCGTTTGATACCTGTATGTTATAACTTCCGTCGTTATTAAACGGCGCCTCATTTGGAGGTAATAATATAGCTTCACGTCCAAGACCCGCTGAAGCGTATGCTTCACCTGTTAGTGAACCTGATGATGTAGCTGCAAGATTTAATTGGTTAGAATACGATAATTTAGCACCTATAGTAATGTATTTGTTTGCTTTATGGTCAATACTAAATAACAAACCGCGATTGTCAAACTCATTGGTTTGTAAAACGCCTTGCTGTTTGCTCCAATTAGCAGATACATAATAACTGGTTTTATCAGTTCCACCAGCCACGCTTAAAGTACTGCTGTAAGATGTCGCTTTCCTGTAGATGAATTTTTCCCAATTAAAATCAATTGGATTGCCCTGAGCATCAAGGCTAACACCAACACTGGTAGTAGCCGGATTGGCTCCTGAGTTTACGATAGCCTCATTTTTTTCGGCAATGTATTGTGAAAGATTTAATACTTTAGGTAATCTTGTAGCAGTAGTTTGACCTATCCAACTATCGAAGCTAACTACAGCATCGCCTTTTTTACCTTTTTTGGTAGTGATTAATACTACACCATTAGCACCACGGCTACCATAAATAGCTGTTGCAGATGCATCCTTCAAGATGTCGATGTTCTCAATATCATCGGGATTGATGTTTGATAAAGCATTACCACCTGATTCGCCACCACTAAAGTCACCTGAGAAACTTACTATTCCATCTACAACAATTAACGGTTGTGAGCTTAGTGAAATAGAGTTAGTGCCCCGTATGTGAAAAACCGGCGGTGTATTTAACACTCCGTTAGGGATAGTTATTTGTACACCCGCTGCTTTACCTGCAAGTTCCTGCTCGAAATTTTGTACTGGTTGATCTACCAGATCACCTCCCTTTATTTGAGCTATACTTGCAATGTTATCCCTGCGGTTTTGAGTACCATAACCAATTACCATTACATCCGATAATTGGGTTTGATCGGATTCCATAGTAACGTTTATTGTAGACCCAGTTACCTGAATGGTTTGTGGTTTATAACCCACTGAAGTAAATACCAGGGA
>Ga0207153_1033_pt1 | contig 31627 bp, 35 predicted proteins | sample Alteio_BWMinHeat_27_FD_153580 | JGI IMG/M metagenome (GOLD analysis project Ga0207153, IMG submission 153580) | Enriched cells from forest soil in Barre Woods Harvard Forest LTER site, Petersham, Massachusetts, United States -... | ecosystem: Environmental > Terrestrial > Soil > Temperate forest >...
CTACCACAAAAGCGCCTATAGCAATTTTATATACGCCATCTGCTGTATTAAAAGAGAATCCATTGGCAGATAATTTCCAATAGGCATTGTTGATAAGGTCGCTCAACGTACTTCTTTCCGCAACATTCACTTTACGGTACACATGTAATTTTACACTATCAAGTTCAAAAGGGTTTTCGGGTTTTTGCACATCTTTAAAGATCAGCGTGGTATTATTAATATTGATAGAACCAACTTCGGCTTCATCGAAGAAATTATCCGACAGCTGAATAACCGGATCTGTCTTCTTTGCAGGTTTCCCTTTTATTATAAGCGTTAGTGTGCCGCCGTCACAGGCAATGGTATTTGCCTCTAACCTGTGTTCAATCACCAGCAGGCTTGTATTAAGTCCTTCGATATCTACTTTTTTAATATCAACGGGAGTGCTGCTATCATCTGCATTATACTGCCGGATACGCCGAACCGAAATATTTTGTTTTGCGGCATTATAAATAATATCATCCAAAACGATTTTAGTACCGGCTTTTTTGCCCGGTAATTCAAGTTGTTCAACAGAAGCTTTCAGGTCTTTTATAAAATAGCTGACGATATTGGTATAGTTATGATTGCTATCGATCGCAAGATTATTCAGGTCAATATTCACCTTTTTCAAAACAAACAATTCTTTCCCTTCCTTGTTGATCATTTTTACATCTCCGTCAATGATCTCGATACTATCTGCTTTGATACTTTTATATTTCCCGATGATCTGTTTATACAATGCGAGTGTATCATCTTTTGTGAGGGATGCCTGCTGATCTCCCGTTTGAATGATCTCCAACAACGGTTCTTTTAAATATATTTTCCTGGCAGATACCACCTGGTTTGTTAAAAAGCCAGGTACATTAACACCCAGGATGCCTACTTCTTTTACATGGATATTGAACAACACATGCGGCACCGTGCTATCTGCCTGCAACAGCATTTGCTGTTGTAAACTATCCGATTGTAATACTACATTGTAGAACACCGCATTGCCATTTACCACGTCTATATCCGAACTGTCATAGTGAATATGATAAATGCTGTCCGTTTTTTCGGTCAGCGTTGTTTGTATGGCATTACCGACAATGGCTTTTTTATTGTGTTGCCAATAGATATACCCTGTGCTGGCAGCGATAAGTATTAAAAGCAATACAACTAAGGTTATCTTTTTCATAATTTTAAATAATGGTTAGAATGGATAACCGATTGCCAAATTAAATACCAGGTTCTCAGCGCGCCAATCCTTATCGCCAAAAGCGATCTGGTCAATAACCCATCTTTGCCCATCCGGCAAATAAGGTTTACGTAATGGTATGCCAAGATCGAGCCGCAATAACAATACCCCCAGGTCATAACGTATGCCAAAACCTGCAGCCACGGCTATATCTTTATAAAATGTTTTAGTTAATTGAGCTTTAGGTCCGAATAAAAGCGTGTCTTTCGTCCAGATATTTCCGGCATCGAAAAATACAGCGCCGGCAAGGTGTCCCACTATCGGGAAGCGTAATTCAGTATTAAATAATAATTTATAATCGCCGCCGATGGTTTGAAAATATTTGATATCATTTGCAGTTGGCAAATAACTACCCGGTCCTAATGAATACACGGGAAAACCCCTGATGGAGTTGGCGCCGCCAATAATATATTGCTTGGTAAAAGGCAATTGCGATGAATTATCATAGGGCATACCAATTCCAATTTGCAGGTGATTGGCTATACTGGATTTTTCGCCCAGCAAATGCGTGTACCTCAGATCCGCATCAAATTTTACATATTGAGCGAACGGCGTACCGAAAATTTCCTTCTGTCTTGGTTGCTTCGCATCGGTTATTAACCCTGCAATATTACCCGATAGATCCACTCCCGCGTTGAAATTAAACTGGTCGCGTTTTTTAGGGTTGCTGTTGGTTACTGTATACGTATAATAGGACCCGAGAATTGTTTCGGAATATACATTAAGCAGGATAGAAGGATTTGTCAGCGCTGCAGAATAAAAACTATCCGTTATATGACTCGCATTTAAAAAAGTAACGGCGAAGGGTACTAAGGTATGTTCCTTATTGGCGCTTTCTTTCCAGGTATATCCATATTGAAAGCGAAATATATTTTGTGTATAGAATTGCTGCTTTATGAGCAACTCATAGCCTGCTAAAAAATTAGTACGTGGCGGGAATAAATTATTTTCTTTTATTTTAAAGAACGGGATAACATATTTAGGGAATGTAAGCGATACATCAGTACCCAATGTATAATTATTATCGCCGTGCAATGAATCCACAAAAGAAAGCTCCACACCTCCATATGCGCGGATCGACAATAACTCTGCGCCGCCAAATGTGTTACGGTTCTTCCAGTTCACACTTAACTGGGATCCTAAATAACGGCTTTCTTCTGTAAACCCATCGATCTCCGCCTGTAAAGACTTATTCTTGGAAGGCGTTATATAATAATAAGCATTTAACCTGTATTTATCGCCGCTATCCGTTACTACATTAAACTGGTTCTTCACAAATTTAAAGGTTCCCATATTGATCAACCTGTTGAGAGAGGTATTTTGATCTTTGCTGCTGTAAATATCACCCGGGCGATAGGTTATTGCTTTCGAAAAAAGATCGGGCCGGTATTTATGTACTGTATCACGGATCAATATGCCATCATAATTCAGCAAGCCTCTTTTACTGGTATCAGGCGGAGGGAACAACAATGTATAATTGGGAAAGACAATTATATTGTCTATCGTATAAACATGCTTTGCGTTCTCCGGAGTAGATTTCTTAAGATTCAGAAATAAATTTACCTGGTGGTTACCAATGGTGCTATCGGCATACACCATGAGGTAATCAGGATTGAAAAAATAATAGCCTTTTGTTTTTAATTTAAGATCAAGGCGACTTCGTTCAGACTGTATAACATCCAGGCTATAAGCAGCACCCGGTTTTAATAATCCTTTTTTAGTCTTACTTAACGAATCCAGCATGTTCAGTAATTTTGAACTATCGCTTACCCATGTAATATTTTTGATCTTGTACTGGGGAAATACATCTGCTGTATAATGTGTAGTAGTAAAATATCCTTTGATCGTTGTATCACCCTTGACCGTGCTATGGAAATAACCTCCGTTCTCCAGCAAGGATTGCATATCCTCAGCTGTAACAGGTGCATTTACCCTGCTGCTTAAAACAGGAGGTTCACCCAATTTATTCCTGATCCATGATTTAAAGCCTTTTTCTTTTTTTGGCTCACCTATTTTATACCACCACCATACTTTGTATGGTTGCCCGAAAAGAAATTTATTAGGAGTTGGTTTTGCTGCTACCTGCAACTCTTTCTTAAGTGTGTGCTTTGAGGTAGTTACCCCTTTTTCGGTATTAATAGTCACAGTGGTTCCTTTGTACAATGTCTCTCCGGCAGGCAGGTATTTGCGAACACTGCAGGCCGACAGAAGCAACAGGGCTATCAAAAAAAGATATACATTCCTGTTACTCATTCTTTACCGGTGGTTTTTTGTCCTTGTTCTTGTTTTTTTCAAACAGCTCTTTGAACTTGTCATAATCCATAGTAAACAGGAAACCAAGACCTGTTTGTGTGATATAACCGTTCAATGTTTCTTCAAACTGATCCTTCTTATACGCTTTCAAACTATACCTGCCATTTTCTGAAAGTTTATAGTTAACCGTGATATCCGGCAGTGCATCTGTATTTGCCTGCTCCGCTCTTGCTTCAGCATCCTGCCCGTCTACTCCAAAATTCTTACCTGCCGTAATGCTCAGGCGATCATTTATAAAATTTTTACTTACAGCAACATCCAGGTCTGTTCTTTCTTCACCTGAACCCGAAGTAAAATCCTGGTAGCTGTTCAAATTCACATTGATATCAACTCCTTTTACCAGGTCGGATGCAACCTGGTTCAGTGCAGTAGATAAAAAACTGCTTACACTTTCTTTCAATACTTCATCATTACTGGTTCCGTTGCCTTTGAAAAAATCTGTGCTTTGTTCTCCTACAAAATGTCCAAGTAGCAGTAAAGAGAATACTTCTTTATTGGTAACAGCTACATCTGTACGAACCTGTGCCAACTTATTTTCGATGGTAGTGCGCATTTCGCTACTAATACCTGCACTACTATTCTCATCCGGAAGCTGGATATCAAAACTGATATCGGGTTTTTTAATATTTCCTTTCAGGTGCAATAAAACCCTGAATGGAATTTTTTGATTGAACGTGCCTGCCGTCTTGGGATCAAGGCCTTCCACTTCATTCTCCAAAAGATCGCCGGGTGCGCAGTTAGCAATATATTCCGCGGTGATATTTACCTGGGCATCCATCGGGCTGCCGGCGAATACGATCGTGCTGCTATCTAATAAACTGAATTGTTTCTTTAGAAACTGGTAATTCATTATATAATGGCCGCTATTCAGATTATAGATACCTGCCAGAACAATATTACCACCGGGATCAACTCCTGCATTTAATTCTGCCTCACCTTTTACCTGCAATTCATCACCGCTCGACGGATCGATGATCACGGTAACAGTTGCGTCTTTATTAATATTTATATTGAGATTATAATTTAGGAATTGTGCCAGGTCTGCCTCCAGTTCAACCGCGGGAGCAAAACCAGGCTTAGGAGCAAGGTGAAAAGTATCCATATCAACAAAACGGACAACCGTATGTGCTGCATCTTTATCAATATTCTGCTCAGGCAATACCAGCGTAACATCACTTTTCTTATTTAAAGAAATATCTCCTTCAATATCGGGAGCATTTGTGTTGCCCGAAATATTTACATCTGTATTCAATGTAGCAGAACCGTACATTTGGTTATCAATTGCCTTAGCCGTATTGATCACCGAAAATTTCTCTGCATATAAATTGAGTGAAAGATCATAATTGGTCAGCGACTCCGAAGTCATAGAACCATCCAATGACAAATAATTATTAGCGGAATCCCTGATAACAAAATCCGAGAATTTTATAACTGGATAGTTAAATGCTATTTTTTGGTTGGTTATAGAATAACCCGTACCGGTTTTTACAACAGTAAATTTAGCGGTGTCAAAATTCAGGTAGCCATTCCAATGCGGGTTACTGAAATTGCCATTTAGTTTCATCTTACCATCTATACTTCCTGCCCCCCTGCTTATATTGCCGGCAGTAAATGTTTGCAACGTAGCCATGCTTAATTTCGCAATATCAAGATCCAGGTCGAATTGATTAGTGCTATTGTCAAGGTAATAAGTTCCTTTCGCACTAAGAACATTGTCCTTGCCCGTAATATCCAGCGTTGCTTTTACCGTATTATAGTCAAGTTCTTCTGCATAAAACTTAACATCGCCTACCGGCTGCTGCATGAATTGAAATTGATTGATCGTTATGGTTCCGGTAAAAGAAGGAACGGTCTTTTCAAGATTACTCACTTCTATCTTGCCATTGATCGTTCCTGAAGCCAATAAAGTGTCGTTGCTTAAAATAGAAGCGACCGACCTGATATCGAAACTGTCGATCGTAATGTCTATCGGGCTATTAAGCGTTTGGGCGTGACTATTGATCTCGATCTTTGATTGTTTATTACCCAATAAAAAATCATTGACCATTATTCCTTGTTTGGAATAACTGATCTTATTATCATTGGGCACGCTCCATTTTTCATAGTTCAATAACAAGGCGTCTTTTAAAGAAACTGTATATGTATTATCCTTACCTGTGATCGCAGCATTCAATCCGTACCAATCTTTTTTATGTGCATCTTTCGTCAACGCCGCAATATTGATGCTGTCATGTGCCAGGTCGCCTTTAATGGTAGTGGCATAAAATATTCTTTCATTCAAACGAAATGCACCCGCGCTTAAATTATAGGCTATCTGGCCGTTGGCAGAATTGATATCGATCTTCCCGTTGTCCAGTATATAATTATTATACCTGAATGTAGGAATGATAACACTCATGGCTAAAGCACTATCACCGTAGGAAGAAGCATAGCTACCATTAAAATGAACATCGTCATAGTTCAGCCCCGGCAACATATCCGTAATGAACACATTCTTCTTGATTACGCCGCTAAACACGATCTGTTGTTTTGGAAATTCCTGTATCGGTTCATCCGTTATTTTATAATACCTGTTTATATACTGCGTTACAGAGGGTCCTATCTTATCATAATCAAAAGCGCCTGTCGCATCCAGATCGGCCAGGGGTGAACGAAAGACAACTGTATGAATGCCGTTAACAGTGGTTGCTCTTGTCATTATCGAATCAAATGCATACGGTTTGTTTTTAAGGTTCAGGTTGATAGAATCAACAGATGCATACAGATCGAGTTGCTTAGGATCAAGGTTCGGAGCCTTTATGATTGCTTTAAAAGAAGCGTTCAATGTATCGTTATACAAATGCAGTTTTTGCGCATAAAATGTATCTACCGCAAACAAGGCATTTATATTGGAAGGATACTGGCCGGCAATATTGGCCGAAACAGTATAATGAAATTTAAAATTGGAATCATTGATCTTTCCGGTAGAACTGATATTTCCGGCGTCCATATTTGCATTGAAGGACATATCCTTATAGTCATATCGCTTTATTTCGGCATTGGTTACTCCAATATTAATAGCGGCATGCATTGTTTTATAATCGAAGCCCTGCCCTTTTGCCGTTGCAGTTAAGGAAACAGCTCCCAAGACTGAATCCTGCTTTAACAAATGCCCAGCCTGGAAATTATTAGCTGTAAGTAACAGATCATAGTTGGCTGTTGCTGAGTTTTTAAATCCATGTATATAACCTTTGGCCGTAATTGTTCCATAGCTGCCTCCCAATATAAGATTTGGATCGATATCGTTCATATCACCCTTCGCATCGCCTTTTAATAAGATCGTTTGCGGCAATTCTATCGATGAAGGAATTGAATTGGGTGGCATAACAGAAAGTAAAAAATCTTTTTCTATTCTTGCGCTTGTAATGTGTACGGTATATTGTAACGCAGTAGAACTACTAAGGTTTTTTACGATGGCATTACCCGTAAAGCTGAAATCCTTACCATTAATGTTGATATCAACCACGCTGTTCCGTAAATTACCTTTTGCATGTGTACTAAGATTAAGTGCAGAGGATATTTTATCGATATAATTATTCGCCGGAAGAAATTTAAGCAGATCCTTTTTTGGGATATGGCTGTTATACACATATATATCATACCCAAGATTGGGAGCATCGGTGACATTATATACTGTTGCTTTTGCATTGATAGAAGTTCCTGATAGTCCATTGATCTGCACATAAGGAATATCCAGCTGTTGCAGGCTGCCCGATATTTTTGTATCCACACTCACCGTATTATTTTTAAATCTTGCAGGATCCAGTTGTTTTTTGAGCGAGGGCATCAAGGCATAAATATCATTTATAGAGATCGTAGTATGCTGCAGGTCGGCAGACAATTTTGTATTTTGGGGATGCGCCATCATATCACCGATACTATCATAACGTACGGTGACAGCATTTTGAATTACACTTTGCGGCGTTTTAATATACAACTCAACCGCAGCAATATATTTATTGCTATAAGAGATCCGTGCATGGGTTGTATCTAAAATAAATCCGCTCTTTTCTTTAAATGCTAATTGTTTAATAACTGCCAATATGCTATCCTTATTATATTTTATATCATCCATATTTACCTGCATATTCATAAAATGAAGATGCGCCGGATCTAAGCCTTCTTTTTGAGCAACCTTTGTATTATCGTCGTATTGAATATTATCGTCGTCAAACTTTATAGTTTTAACGGAAACATTTAAAGGAGTGGTTGTATTACCGGCAACTGGTTTTTCCGATGCAATATGCCCCGGTTTGGAAGAAGCATATTGAATGGATGAACCTTCCATTTTTATTTTATCCAATTCAAACCTCAATTGAGCAGGATCAAATTTATTGATGGTTATATCCAGGTACTTTATATTAGTAGTAAGATGCTGTCCGCCATATGCATCATTGTAGTTCAATGCAAATGCGTTCAGCTGAAGTTCACTTATTGAAATTTTTGAAGGAGTGGTATCTTTCGTTGTTGTTTTAGAGGCGAATGCATCTATAATGAATTGAAAATTGTAGTTGCTGTCTGTTGCTTTACGGGAAACATGTGCAACAATACTATCCAGTTCAATTGCATTGATCTCCGTCTCTCCTTTTATTAATTTCAACATGTTGACAGAGACCGCCAGTTTGCCTCCATATAAAAGTGTATCCTGTTGTTGATCTTCTATATAAACATTTTCAACCTGTATCCATTCCGGCAAACGATAGTTAACAGAACCGATCAATACTTTAGTTTTTAACTTATCAGATAAGTATACCTGTACTTTAGATGCGATCAGTCTTTTTGCATACCCCGTATTCAGAAAAACAACGAGCGCTAATAACAAAACAATGACTCCACCGATGGTGTAAGCCAAAATTTTCGCTGTTTTTTTAAAGATTCTTTGCGCAGTCATGTTATTATTATCTGCTGGTCAATGATTTATTGCAGATAATCACTCCCATTATTAGAAATATCATGCCTTTTTTGAAACCCGCTACTGTAGAGCAAATTGAGCATACGGGGGAAACGGCTGGGGCATTATTTTGGGGAGAATATTCCTCAAAGGAAACGGGTTGTGCCTGAATTTCGTTTTGGCATCCGTAAAGCAGACGTGGTATATGTTTTGTTTTTATTAAACTAAACAATACAATTATGGAACATACAAATTACATACTTCATAAAGATGAAAACCTAGAATTCCTGAACAAGAAGATCCGGGAAATGAAGATTGCCATGTTCAGAGCCGAGGCAAGTTCTTTACTATGCCCTCCAAACAATATTATAACAACTTTAAAAACCGATAGCGATGGAAATATTTGGTTCTTCACCTCATGCAATAAGAGCTATGCAAAAAATATTGATAAGTGTTTTTATGCTTCTCTTGATTATCATCAAAAAGGGTCAGACTGTCACCTACGAATTAGCGGAAGCGCATCCATCGTTGAAAACGCTATGGAAGCTCCTGTTAGGATAGATAAAAATGATAGCGCCCAGGGACTGTTTCTTGTTAAACTTAAAATAATGAACGCGGAATATTCCGACAACAGTAAAGTGGATAGTTCTGCATCTGTAAAAGAACAGTTGAAAAATTTCTTTCACAAGATGTTCTATGCACCGGATTACAGGCAGTTCGATTTTTCGAAAACAATGTAATTGATCAAACAACAACCAATGGCTAAATATTCAAAAGAAGCAGGAAATAAAGTCGAAAGATCCATGCACGAAATGAAAGAGGGGAAATTGAAAAGTGGCCACAGCGACAAAAAAGTAACGGGTCGCAAACAGGCAATTGCTATCGGCTTATCCGAAGCGCGTAAAGAAGGCGCAAAAGTTCCAAAGAAGGCATCCTCAAAAACTAAATAAGAATGATATTATACTGATCTCATTTTAACATAATTCGCATTCTTGATAGCAGCTCCGCTCATCGTATTATTAAAATACAGGAAAGCGGAGTTGCTTTTTTTATTGGCTTTAATGCCTGCGATGATCGTATCCAGGTAATGCTCGCTGTAATCCGATTTATAAAGGTCCGGCGTTCCATGAAAGCGGAAATAAGAAACAGGTGATGTTGGAATGACCGCATCCTCGTACTTAGGATGACTGATATTGCAGAACACAATATTATGCTGTTGCAACTGATCAAATACCTCCTGCTGCCACCAACCCGATTCCCTGAATTCAACAACATTGATAAAATTGTTGCTTAAAGATTCGATCAGCCTCTTTAGCCTTTCTTCACTGAATGAGAACGATGGCGGAAACTGAAAAAGAACACATGCCAGTTTATTTTTTAATCCCTGGCTAACCAACCCGTAAAACGACATCAGGTCCTTGTCAATATCTTCGAATTTTTTAAAATGTGTGATAAGTCTCGGTACTTTAACGGAAAACGAAAAATCGGGCGGACTTTCGTCATACCATTTTAATAAGGTCTTTACATCAGGCATCCTGTAAAAGGTAACATTTGATTCAAGTGAATTAAAATGCTGGCAATAAATAGAGAACCATTTAGCAGCTGGCACGCCGGCCGGATAAAAATTCCCCTTCCATTCTTTATAATAGAAGCCCGAACAACCTATATTCCAATCGATATCCTTATTCATTATTTATATAATTGCTGACAAATAGTACAATAAAAACTTCGCCGGTTTGTTTTGCCTAAATAAGCTCTTTTAAAAGGCACTTTGTCGCGCGGGCAAACCGATTTGTTATGCGCCAAGCAATGCTGCCTTAACACAAATTCCTTTTTCCATTCAAGAAACTGGAAGCTGTAATGCACGGCTTCTTTTACCAGGGTTTTTAATAATTTGTCCGGTATCTTTTCAACATAACTTTCAGGATGGATCTTAAGCCGGAAGAGTACTTCATTCTTAATGATGTTCCCGACCCCGGCAAAGATGTTCTGATCTAACAAAGCATCGCACACCATTAGCTTTTTTTTGCTCTTTAATTTTTCAAATGCTTTTGCCGGATCCCATAATGGATTCATCACATCAGCTGTCCAGTCGTATATGGTATCAAGGTCTTCTTCGATCATTTTTACGGAACAAGCATAAAAATTCAATTCTCCTTTTTTAAATTGAAGATGCAACCGCGGACTCACCTCTTTTGCTTCATTGATCCTGTATGAACCAAACATAAGCAGGTGTATACGTACGGTAAATGCTTTGAAACAAATGAGCAATTGTTTTCCAAAGCTTTTAATTGCTATGATCTTTTGCCCTTTTATCCGGTCGAATGCTATTTGCTTGCTATTGCCCGAAGCGGCTTCTACTGTTTTGCCCACAAATAATTGTACAGCTTCTTTCAATATAACAATGGAAGGGCCTTCGGGCATAGGAATAAAAATAAGTGGTTATGATCCCATCAGTTTATACAATTCATCCAGTTTCGGAGAAAGAATAATTTCTGTTCTCCTGTTCCTTGCTCTTCCTTCAGGAGTTGAATTAACATCTACCGGATCGTATTTACTATGGCCGGAAGCTTCTACTCTAACCGGATCTACTTTATAATCATCTGTAAGAATACGTACAATAGAATTGGCCCTTGCAGTGCTCAGGTCCCAGTTATCTTTATATTTCCCGCGGATAGGAATGCTATCGGTGTGCCCTTCTATATTTACAGAAATATCACTGTTCATATTAAGTACTGCCGCCAGTTTAGCCAATGCATCCACGCCACGCGGATTAACAACAGCGCTGCCGGATGGGAATAATAAAGCTTCTGATAAGCTTATATACACTTTACCATTCTTTTGTGTTACGGTAAGTTCATTTGAATTGAAACTGTTCAATGCGTCGCTCATTTTATCCTTCAGCATTTTAGATTCAGCGCTTTGTTTATCCAGCAAACTTTGTAATTGCATCAAACGCTGCCGTTCTTTTTCCAATGTTTGTTCACTTGCATTCAGCTGGCTTTGCTGTTGGGCCGTTTGATCTCCTAATGCATTATTCTGCCCCTTTAGATAATCCAATTTTTTATCGAGTTCCCTCAATTGATTGTTAAGGGCTGAGGTATTGTTTTCGAAATAGGTGATACTATCTGCCAGCGCAGCACTGTCTGACCTTAACATAGCTACCTGGTTCTGTGATTCCCTGTATGCGCGTTTGGAAACACAGCCTGTAAAAAGTACTGCGCCAAATGATATTGCAGATAAAAGAAATGCGATTGATTGTTTTTTCATGACATATATTTTATATTCTGTATAAAAATATCATGCCAAGACATTGTCCGGTTTAACTAACCGGTTGCAATTTGTTTTCTTTCCCCACTGTTATAACGAGCTGATGAATAAACGACAGTTTATCAACTACTGCAGGAGTAATGATAAAAGGATAGGCGTCTTTCAATCCCATACTCCTGTTAAGGCTGTTCATGGTAAAGGTGAGCGGCAGCCATAAGGCCATGATCTCGTTAAAGTCCTTTACATTATAGGGGTCCGTTTTTATTTCTGATTTGCTCATATTCAGCGGCTTCGTTCTTATTCCAAATGAATACGCCGTTTCAAGTGTGTCTATGATGTGCAGGTAATGCGCCCATGTTTCTGCCCAGTCTTCCCATGGATGGGCACATGAATATGCGCTTATATAATTATTGCCCCATCCGGCAGGGGGGCCTGTTTGATAATATTTTTTAAGTGCTTCTTCGTAATCGATCGTTTCATCTCCGAATAGCTTCCTGAACTCCTTTAATTTATTTTCATCATCACGTATCAACCTGTCCCAGTAATAATGTCCCACCTCATGCCTGAAATGCCCTAATACCGTTCGGTACATTTCATGCATCGACCTGCGCGCCATCTCGCGCTCAATATCATCTGCTTCTGCAATATTTATGGTGATAACACCATTATCATGGCCGGTCATGATAGCTTCCGTATTAACTCCATCATCCGCCATAAAATCAAACAGGAGTCCGTTTGCTACATCTGCTGTTTTACTCATTAAAGGAAGACGCATCTTCACTAACGAATAGATAAGACGGTGTTTTGCCGATTCCAGCGTTTTCCATCTATCCATGTATTGTGATCGTGAAAGATCAGGAATCATCCTGTTCAATTCACAGGCCCGGCAAAAAGAAGATACGCTTTCAGCAGGTATCAACCAATTACACGCGTTGTAATCATGGTTGGAGCAATAACGGTATTTCACTGCAGAATCCTTGTTATCAACAAAGCCCAATAAACCATTATCAAGCGTGATCAATGTTCTTAATTGTAAACTATCCGCATCGAAACCCAATTGGTACTTACATTGTTCACAGTAGGTATTTTCAAAATAGGCGTATTGCCCGCAATGGGCACAGGTAAATAATTTCATATAGGGTGGTTTGCAAAAACGATACCAGTAGTGGCGAGTAGTGAATAGCGAATAGCGAGTATAGAAACTGCTAATACTTGCTACTCGCTATTCACTATTCACTCTTCCTGTGTAGCATCTTCCCCAAAGAAATGGGCTTTACGAGCAATTTTATCCTCGGATATTTTTTATTGGTAGTATTTAAGCGCGCCAGGCAGACTGGTATGTATTTCGCTGGATAAGATTGATATTTTATCAACCTAAAAAAAATGATCATGAGTACAAACAAATTAATAGCAGGCATATTGGCCGGCGTAGCCATTGGTATCCTTATTGCACCAGCGAAAGGTTCTGAAACAAGGAAGAAGATCTCGTCTAAAGTAGACGATGCATCTGACTACCTTAAAGACGTTGTCGAAAGTATCCGCGAAAAAGTAAACCAGCTGGCGGATAACGAAATTGAAGCAATTGAAAATGCAGAAGCGCAGATCAATGACGCGCTGTTGACATAAACGATCGGTTTTTCACTTTTGAAACATACATAGATATGAGTAACTTATTATACATCATAGCGGTAATATTGATCGTTGGCTGGCTTATCGGCATGGTAGGATATGCTGCAGGCGGATTAATACATATACTGCTCGTCCTGGCGATCATCTCTGTTATTATCGGAGCATTGCAGGGAAAGAAAATTTAAATAGGGCAAACAGGCAAACAATAAGATCTCTCACTTTATAGTGGGGGATTTTTTTATGTATCCATATCTACTGGAGCATATTATTACAGACGATTTTAGCTATTAGTGGCATGTTTCTTGGGCTTTTAGTAATAGTTCACTCAAACTCTTACGATGAAAAAAATACTACTGGCACTGGATTATAACCAGGGTGCCCAAAAAATGGCTGAAACAGGATACACGGTTGCAAAAGCGCTTGGCGGACATATAACCCTCATGCATACGATCGTTGATCCTGCTTATTATTACACTACTGAATATTCTCCCATTATGGGATTTACGGGCTTTAGTGCGGAAAATTTTCAAACCCAGATCGCTGAAATAAAAGAAGCCGCTACGGAGTTCCTTGATAAGGCAAGGCAACACCTGCAGGATTCCTCAATCGATATCATTGTAAAAGAAGGCGACGCGGCTGATATGATATTGGAAGCAGCGAAAGAGATCAAGGCCGATCTTATTATTATGGCATCTCACGGACGCAAAGGTTTGGATAAACTGTTAAAAGGAAGTGTTACAGAGGCTGTTTTACACAGCACTAACATTCCTTTATATATCATACCTATCAAAGAAGAAGAGTAAACAGGTATTATGCTAATAAATAAAGCCGGCACATGTGCCGGCTTTATTGTTATAGTAACTTCATTATATCAACGCATGTCTATAAACGGAATCCAACATTAATACTGAATGTGCGGAACTTATTATTGTCATTAGCGCTGTTATTCGATTGGGTTGAATTGATCTTGGTTAATCCCTGGTCGAAGTTTACACCCACCATAAAATCACCGGTTTCTATACCAGCCATATAATTGATACCGACATCAAATCTTTTTAGTTTATCAAAGCTTGCATCTTCCTGTTGTGTGGTAGATGGATCGTCATTGTTGAACTTAATATCTGAAGAGGAACTAGTAGCAGCTGTTGTAGTAGTTTCTCTACCTCCAATACCCATTTGTACATAAGGTCCTGCGCCAAAAAAGAAACGTGAATCCCCTGTGATCGGCAGTTTCAGAACGAGGCTGGCAGGCACCTGCAAGTACCATGGATTCATAGTAGTAGTGCTCGATTGCGTACTATTTGTTGTTTTAGCTCCTTCACCGTTTGCCAGTATACCCATTTGGAATGAAAGCATATCAGCTAAAGGTATATCTCCTATAAAACCGATATTAAAGGTGGTCAACTGGTTAGCCGCATCAGCCGCACCATTATTGTTTACCGATATGTTAGCGAAGTTTACACCGCCCTTTAAATAAAAACCGCCGGGGTTTACCACGTGAGCGGACGTTGTTGCCACCACCTCTGTTTGCGCGGTAGCGAAAAGCCCGGTTGTAATTGCTGCAAATAAAATTATTATTCTTTTCATAAATTGTTTTTTAGTTGTTTAACTAGTTATTTAACAACATCATTCTAATACTATGCCAGTGAGCTCATTATGCCATAAGGCCTGCTGTTACTGAATAATACCTTCGTTGGTGTTCACTTTAAACGCATATATATATTCTCACACGGGTACAATTGGGGTTTTTCATACACGGGATTTTCAATGTCTGTTTCAGGTTCTCTATACCAGTTTTTGTTTTATGGATTAAAGCGGCGGCTCATTTGGCTCCAGTTTTGTACGATAATCATATAATTACTCACAATAAACACATTAATATGAAAAATGATAATAAAGACACAGATGTTCAGGAAATAAAAGCTGACCTGAAACATGACACAATGGAATATGCTGCTTCATCAGAAGGAAATGACCCATTGGATGCAGATGATGCTTCTTACGAAGAAGAAGGCATAACAGCCGAAGAATTAGATATCATTGAAGATAAAGATCCTGCTGACGAAGCTTATACATTGAATGCTGTTGAAACAGACAGCCAGGCTGATAACGATAATTTCCCGGCAGAAGATTGGGAAGATGATTTGCCTGAAGATGACGATTATGACGACGGTGAAGAAGATGATGAGTAGCTGTTAATTACTGGCATGGTTTTGCCATCTTACCGGTAAATTAAACAGTTATATATGATAAAGATCATTCTCAATATTGCGGCCATAGTATTGTCTGTTACCATGATAAGCGGTTGTGCCGAACACGAATACTATCATGAAAATCATCATCATAGTCCTGATTATGATCATCGTCATCACCAGGATGGAGTTGATGTAAACATTCACAACTAATTAAAAGCCCCTCAACTGGAGGGGCTTTTTTAATAAATTGAATATCACTGCCGGTTTCTTATCAACCGGGAGCTGTCTATAGGTATTGTATGGATGGGCTTAGCTGTATCTAATGTTGCCGGTGGTTTAGCATTCGGATTGATATTATTAGGAACAGGTTGATTAACAGATGGAACAATGGTAGTATCTATCTCCTTATGTCCCGCACCTGTAGCATGAACAATATCAAAGGACATCCCTATATCAACTATTCCAACAATGATAGCTGCTAATAGAATTTTTATAACCATTTTAGTTGCTTTATTATTAATGTGTCAATTGTGCTTTATGCAATGAGTCACTTACGATCTGTGCCTGTTTTTGTTTTGCCAGTCGTTTAAAATATCCCCTGAATAAAAAATTATGTTGTACAGCTTCCAGGTCTTCATCCAGCTTTTTACTACCATTTGCAAGATTGTCTGCCATCGTTTGTAGATCGCCTGCTACCTGCTTATTATTGAACATCATCCCGATCGGTGTATTGTTTTGTGTTAAACCATTGCTGGCAGTTTCCAGGTTTGCCGTAACACCTGCCACATGCGAAGAAGCATCTTTTAATTGATTTGATAGTTGTATTAAGTTAGCATATACGGCTGTATCTGTTACCAGCTCATTCGCTAAGGTTCCTTTTTTATTAAGGCCCGCAGTATAATCGTTCAGGTGCCCGATAGCCACTTCACTGTTAGCTGATAATTCCCGGAAATTCTTCACCGTAGCATTGATGCCATTGGCAATAGAAGGATCTTCGATCAGTTTACCGATCGTTCCTTTGCCATCTTTAATCGCAGTAGTAATGGCTAATATATTTTGATTATTGGCTTGTAGTGTTGCCATCAGGTCATCTGAACTTAATGCTTTATCACTTTGTAAAAGGTCGCTATCGCCAATTGTTTCAGCAAGCGTTCCACCATATATGATAATGATCTTATTGCCGATCAGCCCGTCACTGCTGATCTTTACCCGTGCATCTTTGGGTATATGCGGTTGTGCCGTTTTTTCAATACTCATCTGCACCTCTACCTGGTCCTTCCCATAAAAACTTATTTTCTTTATTGTTCCGATCTTAACACCGTATAGCCAAACATTATTCCCCTCCTGCAATCCTTCAATATCATAAAAGACGGAACGCACCGTTATTGCTTTTACAAATGCTTTTTGTTGACTACCCACGGCAAAAATGGCTACTACCAATAATATCACGGCAAGAAATATGAATATTCCTACAATGGCGGTTCTGCTTATATTGATCGTTTTCATGCGGTTATAAAATTGTAATTGTAAAAATCTTTTATGCCTTTGTCCGTTGTATCAAACACTTCGTCAAAGCTTCCTTGTCTTGATATCTTTCCATTGATCAACATTGCAATACGATCGCCTGTTTCCTTTGCGCAGGTAAGATCATGGGTAATGATGATAGAACTTGTATTGTATTGTTTCTGGACCTGGTTAATAAGATTATTTATTTCTCCTGATGTTACCGGATCCAGCCCGGCAGTAGGTTCATCATATAGCATGATCTCCGGTTTCAGGATCAATGTCCGCGCGATACCGATCCGTTTTTTTTGTCCGCCTGATAATTCAGCAGGCATCTGATCGATGGCTTGCAATAAGCCTACATCCTGCAAAACTTTTTTGACAGCTGCATCTATCTCTTCATCCTTTAAATTTCTTTTATTTTGGGTTAACGGAAATTCCAGGTTCTCGCGGATCGTCATTCCATCATATAAAGCGCTGCTTTGAAATGAAAAACCAATGCACAACCGGAGTGCCTGTAATTCTTTTACAGATAAATGTTCTATCTCTTTACCTAATACCGTTACTTTCCCTTCATCTGCTTTAAGCAAACCTGCAATGATCTTTATTAAAACAGACTTACCGGTTCCCGAACGCCCCAGGATCACTACATTTTCACCTTTATTAACAGTAAGGTCTATGCCGTCTAATACAACGCGATCATCAAAGCTTTTCTTAAGCCCTTCTATCAAGATGACAGCTTCTTTTTGTTCTATATGTACAGTATCATTCATATCAACGTAAATAAGTAGTGATCTGGACAATGATCATTTCTTCAATAAAGATCAGGAACATGGCAATTACTACGGAGGCGTTTGCCGATCGTCCCACACCTACAGTTCCGCCCTTCGTGGTGTATCCTTTATAGCAACCAACAATAGCAATGGTGAAACCATATACGACTGCTTTTGTTATAGAAGAAATAATATCCAGGAAAGATATTTTGCTGAACACATCCGACATAAAGCTTTTTAAACTGGTTAGTTCATTATGATGAATATTCAGGTAAGCGCCCATCAGTCCCACAAACGCAGAATAAATCACCAACATCGGTAACATTAAAGTAGCCGCTACCACCCTGCTTACCACTAAGAATTTAAAAGGATTACTCCCTGATACCTCCATCGCATCAATTTGTTCGGTAACATTCATTGACCCAAGCTCAGCGCCCATATTGGATCCTATCTTACCTGCCATGATCAGGGATGTTACCAGCGGTGCCAGGGCACGTATCACGGCAATAGCGATCAGCGAGGGTAACCAGGAGGTTGCACCAAACGATGCCAGTGATGGCCTCGATTGTTTGGTAAATACAATACCGGTAATAAAACCGGTAAGCGTAACAATGGCCAGCGATTTATACCCGATATTAAAACATTGCTTCGTGATCTCTTTAAAATCATACGGCGGCGTAAACGCCTCTTTAAAAAAACGCCCGATGAAATGGAAGATGGAATATATATCAGAGAAAAAATTATTCAATTTACTGAATACGGAAATTTCGGCACTATCGTTTGAATTGATTGACATACAATGCTCTCATTAAAGCAATTATTATTCCATCGGCTTATACGGCTGTTTTGAAATGAATGACCGTGTAGTTATGTAGAGAATGTTCTACGATAAGCCAATTACAGATTACAGATTTTAAAAAGTTAAAAAAATGGAATGTGGAATCTTTAATTTCTAATTCAAAAAACTGGCACCCTTTTTACTGCTATTGAAATGTAAGTTTATTCATTACAATTAAACAATCATTTTTTATGAAAAAGAAACCAGAAAGTAAGGCTCCGCAGAAATCATCTGAAAAGAGCAAATCTCCAAACATCGACACCAGGTCAGGTGCGACAGACAAATCAAAGGCAAAAAGCGGAAGAGGTATGGCAAACGAAGGAACAAATGTTTCCTACGACGAAGAAAGATAGAATGCCTTGACCTAAAAGAAAAAAAATGCCTGCTTTAACAAGCAGGCATTTTTTAATAATGTATGATCCGGTCAGATCTCCAGATGTTCAAGCACAACAAGTGTTTCCATTAATTCATTCCAGGATGCCTGCCATTTTTCTTTTTGCTGTTTTAGTTTTTTATGGTCATCTTTTTTTAGTTTCTTTTTTGAGCTTATGTATTCCTCAAATTTTGCGGTGGCCTTGCCATGTAAAGCTTCTAATTCTTTTTTATGATACGTTTTCTTAGTCATGTTATTGATTTACAAGCTATAGTTCAACAAACATGCCAATGACGGTTAATCATTTACCTGTTCCGTTCTGTCAAAAGCGCTCCCTGATCCGTCAGAGTCCTGTTCGTTGATATTTTCTTCCTTTGTTCTTTTTTCTCCGTCCTTTTTATTGAGGGCGGCTACCTTCTTTTCAGTTTTAGTCCCCGGTTTGATCATTTCCTTTTTAGAAGGCGGGTTCGGGTAACCCGGAAAATCTTCTGTAGTCTTTTTATCGGGACTACGTTGAATATCCTTATCCTGCATAGGTGCAGTTTTTTTGTTTTGCTTTGAATTGAGGTAATTAGTGAATCGTTTGTTCATACAAATCATTTTAGTTGTTTTGATTTATCATATTCTTTTTTCAATACGGTATTCTTCTTATCGTCAGGTTTTATAGAATTAAAGTTAACTGAATTTTCCAACGAGGGGTACAAGGCCTGTATAAAGGCATTTCTCAACACCTGCCCAACAATGAACCAAACATTTACATTGGGATCTTTAATATTACCTTCAAATTCTGCCTTTGTAGCTAACTGGTCTTTCCGGTGGTTCTTTAATATCCAGGCCACACTTCCAACAAATGCTTCCCATGCTATTTTAAGTGGATGGCTTTTATCTTTTTCCCAATTCACCACTTTCAGGTCCTTAATAATTGGTTTGGTATAGCCTGTGATCATACCATCTTTTGCTGCAGCTTCTGTGTAGATAATTAGTGTACCCTGCTTAACGTCAAACCCTCCGTAAGCCTGTAAAAAATTATTGACGTCGGTAATATCAAGATCTACCATTTCTGCCTTTGCTTCAAAAGTTGGCTCTGTATTCAGCGCATTCATTTTCATAGTAAGATTTGCATGGCCCCCATATACATCTGCAGTTGCGGTCACTGTAGAAGGTAATATATCTTTGTTCCTGTTTGCATTGGAAAGATTAACAGCAAGGATATGCACGTTCTGCGTTAACAGATCTACTTTTGGATTGCTGTAAAAATCACGATAATGTATCTCCCCGTTGTTGATCTCAAAACGGTTGATCTTTAAAGGCATTAAATTACTTACAACTTTTGTCCAGTCATTATTAATACCCGTTTGAGATGTTTCTTCCGTAGGGCCATTTACAAAATTCAATATAGGATGTTCTGCAATGATCTTACCGACTATTCTGCCATGAAACAACGATCTCCATTCCAGCGACAGGTCTATTGCTACTGCGCTAAAGAAAGGCACAGGAATCTTACCTCCTGTCTTTTCCAGGTCAACCCCTTTAATAATATAAGCTCCGCGATACAATGCAACATCAATATCATCTACGTGCCCTTTATAACCCGGAATGCTATTCAGCTCTTTGTTGACTTCTTTTAAAAGGATATAAGGCAACGCAATACGTACCGCCAGCAACAGGACAAGCAATGATCCGATTATGATGAACCAGGTTTTTTTTCGTTTTGTTATTTTCTTTTTCATGCAATTTTTACAGACAAACTAAATGCCATCTCATTGTTTTTCTGTTCATTAGGGCAGTTGAGAATAAAAAAATACGTAGTATAACAGAATGAGTAATTTTTTCCAATAATCGTAGAATGATTTACGCTTTATACTATACTACCTGTGCAAAACATGACCGTTAGTACACTTACCATTTTGGCATCATTTTTTAGCCATTGATTGAAACAAAAAACAATTATGAAAAAATCAATTATCTATTTATTTTCTTTAGCGATGCTTACTACCGGAGCAATTTCATGCAGCAGCACAGATTCAAAAGATGTTGCAAAAGATGAGAACGCGGACAAATTCGACAGTACTGATCTAAAGAAAGACGCGGTGTTTGCAGTAAACATTGCTGATGCAAACATGACAGAAATAAAGCTTGGGCAATTAGCTCAAACCTATGCAACTACAGCTGCAGCAAAGGAGCTCGGTGCAATGATGGTGAACGATCACACAAAGGCCGAAGCGGAACTGAAAACGATCGCTGACAGCGACAATATCAGTCTGCCCGATTCTATGAGTGATAAATCAACTAAAAAATACAATGACCTTGCAGCTATGCACGGTATGGATTTCGATAAAGCATTTGCCAATATAATGGTAGATGATCATAAAGACGCGATAGCCGCTTTTCAAACAGAAGCAGATAAAGGCAATAACGATGCGCTGAAAGATTGGGCAAGTAAAACGCTACCTGCTTTACAACATCACCTGGATATGAGTGATAGTTTAAAGACCTTACTGGACAAATAAGCATATATAATCCTATGGTAAATAACTAAAGGGGCTTTAATAAAGCCCCTTTAGTATTTATTTAATTAAGCTATAAAGAGGATTGTTCTGCTTTTCCATCCAATATAATATCAGTTGCGATCTTGTCATTTTCAACCGCAAATGCAACCCCAGTAACTTCTCTTTCATGAAGATCATTATCGACCGTTTCCGAAACGATCTTGTTCTTTGCCGTTGCTGCTATATGCCGAAAGTTATTCTCTTGCTGATCAATAGGATTTTTTACCATAAATTTTTTTTAGAATAGTCTTAACATGGATTCACCAAAACCATGCCCCTATAGTATTTTACGTTATTTCCCCTGATTTTAACATGGTTGATTCAATAGCGCTGTATGACTGAGAATGTCATTAACATAATGCCATAAAAATCAGTTGGATACTGCCGGATGTATTATCCCCAAACTGTACATCTATTTCCCTATAAATTGCCCAGTTTTCCCTTGCTTAAGCAGCAAAAGGTTCCCGGTAACCAATGTTACAACTGGCATATTTGTTGAAAATCATAAAGGAGAATTAATCATTTTAAAAAACAATTAAACTCAATTTTATGAAACGTAATTTTTTAAAGCTGGCAAGTGTAGTAATAGCTATGGGGCTTATCCAAAATGCGTCGGCTCAACTCGGAGGGGTTATAAACGGCGGAAGCGGTGCTGCCACGAATGTAGGAACAACCGTATCTTCTGCCGTTAATGCAAGTGCTTCTGCTGCCCGTTCAGCAAGTAGTGCTTCCGGCAATGCTTCTACAGCTGCCTCACAGGCAACAAATGCTGCTAACAGTGCAAGTAACGCTTCCACTAATGCCAGCAATGCTACCAACAGTGCAAGTACTGGAGTTAATGTGGCTACCGGTGTTAACGCAGCTGCAACAAAATCAACATCTGCTACTAATAATAGCAGCAGCAATGCCGTAAATGCAGCGAACAATACCCAGGTGAATGTTAGCGGGTCTTCCACTAAGAGCAACGGAACTACTGACAAATCGGGTATGGTGAAAGCAACTTCAGCTACCACTGTTGATGCAAGTAAAACTACTACAAACGGAGATAATACAACATCAAAGTCAGCGGGTATCAATGTAACAAACAGTACAGGTATAACAGGTACTGCAAGCAGTACACATCCTGCCAATACGTTAAAAGGTACTGCCAGCTCAACTACAAATGCAGTAAGCAACGGTTCTTCTGCGGCTAAGAATAAAGTAAGTACAACTGCGGTTAAAACAACACACACTGTCCGTGCGGCAGGTGCAGCTACAGCAAGTAAAGTACACCATACTACACATCATATTGTAAAAGGTGCTGCAAGCACTGCTGGCAATGCAAAGGATAAAATAAGTTCTGCCCAAAAAGGAACAGGTTCAACAACAATAACCGGAAGTGTAACAGATAAGACCAGCGCAAGCGGTTCAGCAAGTTCTACCAGCAAGTAAATAAACAGATCTATAAGCATACAAATAACTGCCTGTACTAATGCAGGCAGTTATTTTTTAAACAACCATATTATGAGAAAAGCAATACTAATCGTTTTTATATTGATCGCAACATTCACTACTGTAAAGGGGCAAACAGTTACCGATACTACAAAACGAACGGTACTAACGATATTAACGGGACCTATATTTGCACCCGAATTACATTATTACGGGCGTACCGACAGCTTACAAAGCAATGCTTTATTACCTACCGCATATTTTGAGTTCGATAGTATAGGCGTCTATGCCAGTGCAACGAGTGTTTTCATAAGCGATAAATCGCAAACACTTACCTATGCAGGTACCATTACTGAAGCGGGTTATAAGTTCGGACAAAAAGTTAAAGGCTTCGGCGGAAGCGTTTATGGAAACAAATTCTTCTATAATAACACTTCTCAATTGCCTCAATCAGCATTAAAGGAACAGGTAGGGATCAACCTTAGTTACCTGGATAAGTATGTAAATTTTACCGCGTCCGGCAGTTTAGCCTTTTCCAATACAACGGATGGATTTGTATCCCTTGGTATTAACCATATTTTTAAAAAGATAAAAGGAAAAAATATTTATCTGGCCACCCCCACTTTTGTTGCTAATGCAGGTACCCAGAATTTTAACAGCGCCCGTTATCAAACGGCCGTACTTCCAATAACAGTTCCGCAGGAATTGATCAGCAGCAGCAGGCGTTTCACAATATTGGATTATGAATTAAGCGTGCCATTGATCTACGCGAGAAATCATTTTTTCTTTATAGCAACGCCTTCCTATATATTACCGGTAAATGTTATTACGGTGGCCGGGCATCCGGAATTATCCGAGAAAGCATCCAACCTGTTTTATGTGAACCTGACTGTTTTATACTCCTTCAAAGTGTATAAGCACTAAGGAGCATTTGTTTATACTAAAGACAGCCTGTTGATTTCCCAACTTAATTGCCTGGTGAGGATCTGTAAGAAATCGTTATCTATCTGTGTAAGGGATCCGTCATTTTTATTCACGGCTATCCATATGCCGGCATCACAATGGAGGGTATACGCATAATTGCCATTAAGGTCAACAACATAAAATGATCCGTAACAATCTTTGCCCGGCCGAATTTCGGCTTCAATAAGTATCCCTTTATAATTAAATATGATCTCTATGAGATGCGTGTTCCCTGGTAATTCCATCGCAGTTATTGTTTAAGGTTTGCGATGTCTTCACAGAAACTATTGTGCCATTTTGCAAAGACTGTAAAATCAAGGGATATTTAACTATAGCGTAGAAAAAACACCTCATTATCGGCCGTAAAGATCAAATAACTATGGCCATAATATTAACACCAAAGCCCCCTTTTTTGTATCTTGGTATTCCCAATTGCCAACCCATAAGCATGAAAAAAATATCTCTTCTTCGCCATATTAAAGACATCTCCATTTCGAGAAAGCTTTTTTTGATTGTTGGCGCAATGGCCGTACTGATCATGCTTGAATTATTCACCTTGTGGTTTGCAGTGCACACTTTATCATCCGTAAGAGCCCTTGTTGGCGCTGAAGGACTATGGTCCAAAGCAGAAAAGGATGCAGTCTATAGCCTGAACAAATACTATCGTACACATGATGAAAAAGATTACGATAATTTTAAAAATTTTATGAATGTTCCGTTAGGCGATCATAAAACAAGGGTAGAACTGTTTAAAAAAGACATGAACATTGATTCTGCAAGGGAAGGATTTATTGAGGGGCGTGTGCATCCTGATGACATTGACGGAATGATAAAACTCCTGCGCAGATTTCACAACATCTCATATTTGAGCAACGCAATTTATTATTGGAGCCAGGGCGATTCTATCGTTACGCAGCTCGTTCCGATAAGTGAACAACTAAAAGAGCAAATGAAGGCACCTGTGCCTTCTCAAAAAACATTGGACAGCCTGCTTCAGCGCGTAGACTTTATTAACGGAGATGTGACCAAACTTGAAGACAATTTTTCTTATACACTTGGAGTGGGTTCCCGCTGGCTGGAACATCTTATAATGGAAATATTATTTTGTGTTGCACTCACCGTTGAAATAACAGGGCTTAGCTTTTCTATCCTGGTAAGCAGGAGCATCACGCGGGGACTTAATGAGATCACTAAAACCGCAGATAAAATTAAAAGGGGTGATCTCGCCGTACGTGCTACCGTATTTTCAAAAGATGAGATAGGACAGGTTGCCACATCGATCAATCAAATGGCTGAACAATTGATCCTATCCAACCAGGAGCTTTCGCATTTTGCCTATATTGCTTCGCATGACCTACAGGAGCCGCTGCGCAAGATCAGTGTCTTTACAAATCTTTTGGAAGCTGACTCCAAAGATGTCCTTTCTGAAAAAGGGATTGTATATATGGAGAAGATCCTGAAATCATCTCAGCGGATGCAGCAATTGATCGAAGACATTTTACAACTCTCCCGCCTGAGCACCACAGCCGATGAGTTTGATGAGGTGAACTTAAATAATATACTAAGCCAGGTTATTGCCGACTTTGAAATAATACTAACAAGATCAAACACAGTAATTCATTCAGATGAATTACCCACTATTGAAGCAAACGCACTGCAAATGGGACAATTGTTTCAAAACCTGCTTGGCAACGCTATCAAATTCAATGATAAACAGCCGGAAATAACGATCTCCTACGAGCTCATAAACGGCGATCAGCTGCCCGACAAGTATTGGGCAACTGTTCCATATAAATTTACGGGTGTACAAACCATAAATAATACGAAGAACGAAAAATTTTGCAAGATCTACTTTAAGGATAACGGGATCGGATTTGACGAGCAATATTTAGAGCGCATCTTTGTGATCTTTCAGCGATTGAATAGCAAGAATTTATATGAAGGTTCTGGTATAGGCCTTGCCGTTAGTCATAGAATAGTAACCAATCACCATGGTATCATTACCGCTCAAAGCACTCCCGGTACAGGGTCTGTATTTATTGTAACCTTACCTGTATCGCAAAAGAATTTTAATCCAAAAACGGTCCTTGGGTAATAAGATCAATTTACCGGAAAACTTATCGTAAAACAGGTTCCTTCATTTAACCTGGAATCTACCTCCAGTGTTCCGCTATGCAACAGGATAATATTGTTGGTCGTGGATAACCCCAATCCTAATCCATTCTTTTTATCCGTAAAATATGCCTCAAAAAGATGAGGGATGTTTTCTTCTTTGATGCCGCAACCATTGTCCCGGATAGCTACAATGGCTTTATCGCATTCTTTTTTTATGCTTATCGTCAATTTACCGGTATCCTGTTGCATTGCTTCTATAGCATTAATGATAATGTTTACCAGGGCGATCTTAAGTTTACTCAGATCTGCTTTTATGGTAATCGTTTCTTCCGGGTGATCAACGATAAGTTGTATCTTTTTCAGCATAAGCCGGTCATTTGCTACCGCTATACTTTCTTCTATAATTTGTTGCAGGCTATTATCAGCCAGCACAATATCAGGTGTACCTCTCAGCAATTCTGTGATAAGATCGCCGATACGCTTACTGTTACGGTTGATTATTTCAATATAAACTTTTGCCCCATCGGAATCTTCATACTTCAACTGGTCAGCCGCAAGATTGATATTGTTCAGCGGATTCCTTACCTCGTGTGCCAGTACCCTGGATATACGTTCAGCCATATCCAGTTTCTCCCGGTGTATCTTTTGCTTTTCTTCAATTTTTAAATTGGTAATATCATGCGCGATGCCCTGCAGATATATTTCTCCCGCACTATCTTTTTCTCTTGAAAAGGAAAGCAGGCAATGACGTATTTCCCCGGACCTGGTGACGAATTCCACTTCCTCTTTTACATCTTCACTGATTTCCAGCTTATATTTTAATGTTGTTTCGTTGAACCCGGGAGACAACAGATCAAGCAGACTTGAACCGATGAGTTCTACCCTTCCATATTCAAATAATGCTGATGTAGCAGGGTTAACATCCAAAAAAACAAGCTGTTCATCCGTTAAAAAAATGGCATTGAGTGAATTCTCAAATATATGCCTGTATTTTAATTCATTGGCACGAAGCGCTTTCATAGCAATGCTTCGCTGCAGGGAATGCCGGATACTACGTTCCAGTTTTTCTGAATCCAATTCACCTTTTACGAGGTAATCTACAGCGCCCGCCTGCATTGCTTCAATATCGAGCTTATGATTGCCTTTACCGGTTAATAATATGATCGGATTATTGCATTCTTTCATGGCATCTTTAATAAAATCCAAACCGGTTTTTGCCCCCAGGTAATAATCCACCAGGTAAAGATCATATTCACCATTACAGAGATGCTTCATCGCCTGATTGTAATCAAAACTCCATTCTATTATAAAATGGTATCCCGGTATATTTTTAATATACTCGCTGGTGATGAAGAAATCATCTTCGTCATCATCAATAATAAGTATACGATATACTGTATTATTAATATTCATGTGAGGTGCGTTTATACATGCCGGTTAGGGTGTAAAAATAAAGAGTCCGCCGCCTTAAATTATGTACAGTAATTTTATTAACTTGGTCGGCAATTAACACATATAAAAGTGTAATATACATAACGATATTAATACTGATTTATTGGCGTCAGCCCACTTTTTATTTATAAAATAACCCTTGAAAATGAGTCCGGTAATACTTTTGGTTGACGACGATGTCGATGATATCATGCTGCTGAAACAGGCGCTGCTTTCCCTTAATAAGGATTGCCAGGTCAATGAAGCACGGGACGGCCAAAAAGCCTTAGCGGCATTAAAAGAGGCCAGCAGCCAAAACACGCTTCCCAACCTTATCGTTTTGGATATCAGTATGGCCGTTATGGATGGAAGGGAATTACTGGCTATTATAAAGAGCGACGAAAAATTCAAAGAAATACCCCTTGTTATTTTCACAACTTCCAGTAACATAACTGATATCAATTATTGCAAACAATTCAACGTAGATCTTATTACCAAACCTTTTGAGCTACCTCTTTTATATAAGGCTGCAGAAAAATTGCTGACCTACTGTAAACCCTGAATAATCTATACAATGCGATCAGCTTTTTCGGGTACCGACTGCAAATATTGCGATGCCTCCCAATATAGCAACTGCCCCTGCATAAGATGGCCAGCTTATAGTCTTGTCTTCTGTCTTGTTTATTTCAACCGGGCCAATATCTGCCACCTTCTTTTCCTGCGTAAAAGAAAAACCATGAAAGGCGAACATTGCAACGCCACCAACAATAAGTAAAATAGCAAGTAGTTTCATATTGATTATTTGTAGATGAGTTTTTTAAGATGCCATTTTTAGCCTGAGTGATTGTTTAACCGACATTAAATAGACCATGTATTTCAATATATTTCTACTCATTTTTAAAGCGTCTGCTTTCTTCTTTTCATCGATCTCTGTCAATCCTATGAATATCAGTTTTGAATCTAATTGTTGCAGAAAAGATATCTTTTCGTTTGTTTGTTGTAAGGTCATAATTGTAGTTATTTAAGGTTAATGTGATTATTTATTGCTTTGGTTATTCAAATAACAAACCAATTCTTTTTAGGGTTAAAAACAACAAAACAGGCGTAGTTTTTGTGGAAAAAACGCTACGCCTGTACTTATTTGTGGAATTAAGCTATATTATATGAAGGTCCAGTAATCTTCCTGTAAATGGTAGTTTGTATCCGGCCAATGATTCAGATCAAAACCCGGTGCATTTTCCAATATCTCTTTCTCCTGGTCAAACATGAATAGTTTTCTTTCGGGATCAACACGCAGGTAATTATAAGGTATTGCAAAATATTTTATACCAACGCCTAAAAAACCGCCGGTTTGCACAATGTAATAGTCTATTTGCCCTGTGCTCACATCCAGCATAATGTCTTTTATAGTTCCGATGTTTACATCATTTATATCATGTACTTTATCTCCCACGATCGAAGATGCTGTTAGATACCTTACCGGTGTATTTACATAAGGGCCCTCATGATTTTTGCCCGTGAAATTATCGTGTGTTATGGTAGTCATTTTATTGGATTTTTTATTATTATAAATGTGGTTTGTTTGCTTCTAAATTTAGCACAAGAACTATACCCGAATTTAATAGTGAAGGATCTTTAAAATAAAACGATATCCGTTATGCCCTGTTATCGTCATAAAATAAGTACCTGCCTTATCCGAACCAAGGTCAATTGTTTCTACAGTATTCCCTTCGGTATGATCCATCTCTTTGATCCACATTGTTTGGCCTGCTTCGTTTACCAATGAAACAGTGTACACTCCATCAGGTATATTCATCGTTTGCAAATGGACGGTTTGCCCGCTTACAGGATTTGGATATACCGTGATATCCGGGATGCCACTGTTATTGTTATTGCCATATCCCACCGACACTTCCCTGCTGTAAACCGGATCGGAAGAACTTTCGACCCCTGCGATCCTGTAATAAACAGAGGGTCCGTTAAAATCGGCATCCGTCCAGTTATATGTTAGCATAGCATTGTTATCGGCAGATGGCGGCATCTCTCCTACTTTAATATAGTTAATGCCGTCAGTTGATTTTTCTATTTCATAGGAACTTATGTCCGACTGGTTGGAGACTGTCCATTGAACAATGGCTTGGTCATCATTTTGCGCTACAGCCGATACTCGTAAAAAAGTCACTGAAGCCTTTGCAGATGCCAACAGGCATATACCTGCTATCGTAAGAAAAAATCTATTAAAATAAATGTATAAAGTTTTCATGATCCTGAGTTTTATACTTTATAGAGGGCTAAAAGTCTGCCACCTTTGAAGGGGAATATTGATCCTGTAATTGATTATAGAATAATCAGTTGTGATTTCGGTATTGGCAAAAGACAGGAAATTATTTCCTCATTCAGTCCAATATTAAGATGCGGAAACTGTTCCACGGTCTGCCTTTGTGATGTGCTTAAGTATTTGAGACAAGATCAATCCGTATACGACAAACCCTACAAAAACGATATAACCTGCCTGCAGGGAAGTATTGTTGGTAGTAATACTTGTGATCGTTTCGCTATGTATATTAAGATCGGCAAGCTGGCTTTGTACCACTCCATTAAATCCTATGTAGGTCATCATCATCGCAACCACCATCACATCTGCCATACTCCATTTTCCTGAGTTGAAAGCAAAGAAGTACAATACACTTTTAGGAGATGGTTTTTTCTTTTTTAATAGATACACACTCGCAGAAGTTAACTTGGCAAAAGGAAATACCACGCTGAAACAAAACACCAGCGAACCTACTACGATCATATCTGCCTTGCCAGTGTTGATCAGTATGCGTACTACATCGAGTATACTTTTGCTTTGATAGAACAACACCTGGTTCTTAAAGGATATATCTGCACCGATAATTTTAAAATCCATTGATTTAATGCGGGCATCCAACTCGATCATCGTAGTGGTAAGGCCTACCATTAATAAGATAAGGGCTGACAAAACGGATAAAACAAAAAGGGTACTGTGCAACTCCGTTTTCTTTCTCAGCAGGAACCATAATAACAAGATCAGCACAACGCTGCCTAACATTCCAAATGAATAAGAATAGGTATTGTGACGGGTAGAATATAATAAGAATGTTGCTTTCGCCTGGAAAGTAGAATCATCAGGTACATTGTATTTTTTATAGATAGAATCCCTGACCTCGTTTTCTGCATCAGCAGTACTATCGGTGGTTTGTCCGCCTAAGTCCTGTAGTTTATCCTCGGCAAGGTTTTTTAATTTCTCTTTATTGGAAGGCTTTTCAATCTGTGCAATTATTTGTTGGGCAAATACAGGCACCTCACTGTGTAACTGTGCTGTATCAACAAAGGTTTTAAATACTGCTTTCTTTAGTTTACCACCAATTGTTTTGGCCGGTTTATTCACTTCGCTCACGGCTTTGGTGATGAGTGAATTGAGGATCTGCTCTATCTCCTTGCGCAGGTTATCTTCTTCGTCTTTTGTGAGTTCAAAATTTTGTATCTTATTTGATACGGCAGCTACTACCTGGTCGCGCCAATGATCTACCGAAAGAAGACCAAACGATACATTATTGATAACACTGTAATCTCTTTTTACTTCCCTGCGTTCAGCAGAGAGGGTATACACCTTATAGCCGCAAAACGCACAGATGAACAGGATAACAGCAACGCCGGCGATAAGTATAAGTTTTCCATTTCGGAACATATTGGGTTAATTTTATAAAGCCAATGGCTTATATCCCTTATGTTCTAAAAATCATGCCGTTGTGAAATATGATAAAAATGAGTGAATAATGCGTCGTCCGTTTGTGTATATGCAAAAAAGTGAGTATTATTTTGCCCTTAAACCGGCAACTCAAAATAAAATGTTGCTCCTTTGCCGGCAACGCTTTCTATCCAGATATCTCCGTTATGTCTTTTTATGATCTGGGCGCATATGTAAAGGCCGAGGCCAAACCCGGCTGCCTCTGTTCTTTTTTCTCTTGAACGGTAGAAACGGTCAAATATTTTTTTGTGTTCAGATGCTTCCAACCCGATACCGAAATCTTT
>Ga0207153_1034_pt1 | contig 30047 bp, 30 predicted proteins | sample Alteio_BWMinHeat_27_FD_153580 | JGI IMG/M metagenome (GOLD analysis project Ga0207153, IMG submission 153580) | Enriched cells from forest soil in Barre Woods Harvard Forest LTER site, Petersham, Massachusetts, United States -... | ecosystem: Environmental > Terrestrial > Soil > Temperate forest >...
GCGAGGCAAAGGTTTCAACAGGTTTGCACTTTTTTGATCACATGCTTGACCAGATTGCCCGCCACGGAAGCCTTGATCTGGAAGTAATTGCCAAAGGCGATTTGCATATTGACGAGCACCATACCATTGAAGATACCGGCATTGCCTTAGGCGAGGTTTTCGCGACGGCGTTAGGCAACAAAAAAGGTATTGAACGTTATGGCTTTTGCCTGCCGATGGATGATTGCTTAGCACAGGCAGCAATTGATTTTGGCGGCCGCAACTGGATAGTTTGGGATGCCGAGTTTAAACGCGAGAAGATAGGCGAAATGCCTACAGAAATGTTTTACCATTTCTTCAAATCATTCTCTGACGCGGCAAAATGCAACTTAAACATTAAAGCCGAAGGGCAAAACGAGCACCATAAAATTGAGGCTATTTTTAAAGCATTCGCCAAAGCCATAAAAATGGCCGTTAAGCGCGATGTTAATAATATGGTTTTACCAAGTACAAAGGGACTATTATAGTTTGCAGTTATTAGTGGGCAGTTTGCAGTTTTGCAATAGTCCGCTGTTAACTGCAAACCGAAAACTGTAAACTGAATGATAGGTATAATAAGATACGGCGCCGGGAACATCTTCTCGCTAACTGCTGCTTTAGAGCGGCTGGGCATTCCGTATGGAATGATTGAGCATGAGGATGATTTTGAGCAATTCGACCGGTATATTATCCCGGGTGTTGGGCATGCGGGCGCGGCTATGCATAAGTTGGAAAATACCGGGTTAGTAAACAAAATAAAAGCTTTAGATAAACCAACCTTGGGCATTTGTGTGGGTATGCAATTGCTTACCTCCTATTCTGAAGAGGGCCATTCAAACCTGCTGGATATTATCCCGGTAAAAACCCTGAAGTTTGCCGGAAATACCGAATTCAAAGTACCGCATACCGGCTGGAACCAGGTGTTTACAGAAAAGGAAAATCCACTTTTTAATAATATTCCGGACGGTTCACACTTTTACTTTGTACATTCATACTTTATTGAGTATAATAATGCATACACTTTAGCCTCAACTAACTACATAAATAAATTTTCGGCATCAATTTGGCATAACAATTTTCATGGTGTACAATTTCACCCGGAGAAGTCCGGAGTATATGGTGAAACTTTATTGACAAATTTTTCTAAAATATAAAAGACATGTACATAATCCCTGCAATTGATATATTAGATAAAAAGGTTGTTCGCCTGCGTGAAGGTGATTACAGCCAGGTAACTTCTTATGATGTGACCTTGGAAGAGATGATAGAAAGGTACCAGTCAAATGGCACTAATCTTATTCATATCATCGATCTAAATGGTGCTAAAAACGATTTTTCGAATCAGCAATACCTCTTTAATGTTATCCGAAAAACCGATATGCAGGTGCAATATGGCGGTGGCATCCGCAGTATTGATAAGGTTAAGGAACTGATTGATTCGGGCGTTCACCGGGTTATAGTTGGCACACAAGCCATTACCAATCCCATGTTTTTGGATGAGTTAAGCAAAGCCATCTGCGGCCGTGATAAATGCTCGGACCAGGTAGTGATCGCTATTGACGTTATGGACGAAGTGATCAAATACTCCGGCTGGATGGAAAGCTCTCCCATTAAATTAATGGATTACGTTGATAAATGTTTAGCCTTAGGCTTTTTCCGTTTTTTATGTACAGATATTAGCAAAGATGGCAAATTAGGCGGTGCAGGTATCGAACTATATGAAAAACTGCTTGACCATTCGCCATTCATAAAGCTGATCGCTTCGGGCGGTGTAAGTTCAATGGCCGACATTGAAGCATTGAATAACCTTAAAGTTGAATCGTGTGTTGTGGGTAAAGCAATATATGAAGGGCATATCAGCATTGATGAGATAAAAAACTGGAATTTGGAAAGTTTGATGTCTATATAGATCCCAGATGCTTTCTAAAAGAATAATTCCTTGTTTAGACGTTAAAGACGGCAGGACCGTTAAAGGCGTAAATTTTGTAAACCTGCGTGATGCGGGTGACCCGGTTGAACTGGCCTGGAACTATTCGCGGCAAGGTGCAGATGAGCTGGTATTTTTAGATATTACCGCTACCGTTGAACGTCGTAAAACTATGGTCGAACTGGTAAAATCAGTTGCCAGGCAAATTAATATACCATTTACCATTGGCGGCGGCATCAATGAAATTGCCGATGCCGATGCTTTATTGAATGCAGGGGCTGATAAAATATCTATTAACTCGGCAGCGGTACGTAACCCGGCATTAATTGATGAGTTGGCGAAGGCGTTCGGTGTCCAATTTGTAGTTATTGCGGTTGATACCCGAACCATTGATGGTAAAAATATAGTCCACTTAAATGGTGGCCGTGTACCTACAGAAAAGGAAACTTTAAGCTGGATAACTGAAGCTGAAAGCCGTGGCGCAGGTGAAATATTGCTAACATCTATGGATCATGACGGCACTAAGGCCGGTTTTGATAATACATTACTTACAACTGTAAATAAGGCTGTAAACATACCTGTAATAGCCTCTGGTGGCGCCGGATCGGTACAGCACTTTGTGGATGTATTTGAGAAAAGCAATGTTGATGCAGCTTTGGCGGCATCGGTATTTCATTACGGTGAAATTTTGATACCGGATTTGAAAAAGGTTCTGAAAAAGAATAATGTAGAGGTAAGGGAAGTATAGGCCCCACCCAACCCTCCCCGGTAGGGAGGGCTTTAATGATTAAACAATATTAAGTCTCCCCTACCGGGGGAGATTTAGAGGGGGCACAATGAATATAGATTTCAATAAAACTGACCGATTAGTTCCGGTGATTATACAGGATGAGCAAACGCTTGAAGTGCTAATGCTGGGTTACATGAACCAGGAAGCATATGATAAAACCGTTGCCGATAATATAGTTACATTCTTCTCTCGTTCAAAAAATCGTTTATGGACCAAGGGTGAAACCAGCAATAATTTTTTGCACGTAAAGGATATAAAGATCGATTGCGATAATGATACGCTGTTAATAAAAGTTAAAGCTGACGGCCCTACCTGCCATACAGGAAATCGCAGCTGCTTTAATACGGAGTACAACCAAAACTTCCTTATGCAGCTGGAGAATATCATTGCCGACCGCTATGAGAATCCTAAAGAGGGTTCGTATGTAAACAAAATGCAGCGTAAAGGGCTTAACAAAATAGCTCAAAAAGTTGGTGAGGAGGCTGTTGAAACGGTAATAGCAGCTTTAGCCGAAACTGAAACAGACCTGATCAATGAGGCGTCTGACCTGATGTTTCATTTTTTAATGCTGATGAAAGAAAAAAATCTGAAACTGGAAACTATTGCTAAAAATTTAGAAAGCAGGCATAAATAAGTGGCCAGCAGGCAGTTTACAGTGGGCAGTATTTGCGCGCGACAACTGCAAACTGGAAACTGGAAACTGAAAATGATCTCCGTAAATAAAATAGCTGAACTAAGCGGGCACTCCAACCCCATATTTGCGATGGAACTTTCGCAAAAACCGGGAATATTATTCACCGGCGGAAACGACAAGGGACTGGTTGAGTGGAGTTTGAAAAAAAACGAATTTATTAAAGTGATGTTCCCTGTGGCAGCATCTATTTATAGTGTCCACTGCCCCGTTGGTTACCCTTTAATGTTTACAGGCTTACGCAATGGCGATGTGCTTGTTTTTAATTTTATCAAACAACAGGTTGTTAAAACATTTAAACATCATCAAAAACCTGTATTTGACATTAAATCTGTCAATCACAAAAAAGAATTACTTATAGCATCTGAAGATGGTACAGTTTCCATCTGGAGCATAGAAACCCTCGAACTGATACATACTATTAAAGTTTCAACCGATACCGTCCGTTGTATCAGTATTTCGCCAAATGAAAAGCAGGTGGCCTTTGGTTGCCGGGATAATTTTGTCCGCATTTATGATTTGGAAGATTACACTTTAATAAAAGCATTACCCGGGCATACCATGGCAGCATTTGCAGTGCAATATTCGCCCCTTGGCGATTACCTGGTATCTGGTAGCCGCGACGCGCAATTGAAAATATGGGATACCGCTACTTTCCAGTTAATTGAGAACATCCCCGCTCACCTTTTTGCCATTAATCATATTGCCTTCCACCCTACACTTCCCTACTTTGCTACTGCCAGCATGGACAAAAGCATTAAAATATGGGGATCGGATGATTTTAAACTTTATAAAATAATAAGCCGTGAAAAGGGTTTTGAGAGTCACCGGTTATCTATCAACAAACTTGCCTGGAATGATGGCAACCTGATTTCATGCAGTGACGATAAAACAATTTTAATTTGGAATGTCAGTTTTGAATAACATCAGGTTTTAGAAAAACCGTTTGATTAGTTTTAAATTATGGGTGTAGCGTTGTAATTGTTCTGAATAGATACCTTTTTCATCTATTGAATCTATTTTCACCTTGCCAGACGCGTGAATAATATGCTCATCATTCAACAGGATGCCTACGTGTGTTATTTTACCTTCGGCATTATCAAAAAATGCAAGATCGCCCAACTTAGCTTTATCCAATGAGGCTATACTCCTGCCTTGTTCTGCCTGTAAGCTTGCGTCACGTTTCAGGTCATACCCCTGTAAACGAAAAACAGCCTGGGTAAAGCCCGAGCAATCTATCCCGAAGTGTGTACGCCCGCCCCATAAATAAGGCGCATTTAAAAAGGACTTAGCGACAAAATCCATATCGTTATTTTTCCCAATATCCCCTATTATCTCAAACTTTTCGTTACCTATATGGCAGGTTGTACCTTTCATAAATGAAAGCGAGCTACCTATAGGCAAATATAAAACACTATTATCGGCAACTTTCCATGCTTGTGTTACAGCGCCATGTGTCAGATAAAGCTCTTTTTGCTTAAGCTGCTTTTGCGCCATATGCCCAAGCATAACAAATTGCATCCGCCCAATCCATCCGGTATAATTATCAAAAATTGTGGTGACCTGCACCCAGTTTTCGGTCCATTCTAAAATTTCAAATGCTTCGCCAAATAATATTTGAGATACCTGTTCGCTGCGCTCATTAGGTTCGGCGCGCATGGGTATCACAGCTAAATTACAAATACCGTATTCCATTTACGTTAGGTGCAGCTCTTGGTTTTTTATATATTTTTAAATATTGGCACAAAAAAAAGGGAATGCAATATACATTCCCTTTTTCAAAATATTAAATAAAAATTAACCGTTTATATGCAGCCAATCTTTTTTAGCCAATAGCTCTTCTTTAGTTTCCCGTACATTTTCATCATCTACACAGCAATCAACCGGGCAAACTGCCGCACATTGCGGTTCATCATGAAAGCCAACACACTCGGTACACTTGTCAGGCACTATGTAATAGATATCATCAGATAAAGCCGCTTGTGTTTCCTCGGCATTTAAAGTAACACCATCGCCAAAATCAATTACACCTTTCAGGTCCGTACCATCAGAAAACCGCCACGCTGCGCCTGCATCATAAATAGCATTATTAGGGCACTCCGGTTCGCAAGCCCCGCAGTTAATACATTCATCGGTGATTATAATCGCCATATATTTAAAATATCGTATATTCTCAGTTAACTTTGCCGACGTTCAGCAAAGAGTTGCAAATATAACAAAAAAACGATTTAAGAGTTTCAATTCTACCATATATATGTCAAAATTCAGTATAAAATCAGCAATACCTGCCTTTTCCAAATTGGGGCTATACCTGTTAAATCCCGATGAAGAGTTAACTAATATCATCAGCGCTGAGCATCATTATAACTCGTGGTTTACTGCCGAAAATATTTCAAAAGCAATAAAAGCGATAGGTAAAACGCTTGATGAGGAGAATTTGAAAGCATGGGTTGACCAATATAAACTTGATGACAATATCACTCCAAAAAAAGTAGGATTGATATTGGCGGGAAATATACCGTTAGTGGGGTTTCATGATGTACTATGCGTTTTAATTACCGGCAACCATGCTTTGATAAAGGCGTCTACGCAGGACAGTCATTTAATTAAACACTTGTTAAACATGTTAGTTAGCATAGAATCTTCATTCGCTAACCAGTTCTCATTTGTTGAAAGATTGACAGATTTTGACGCGGTTATAGCTACGGGCAGCAATAACACATCGCGCTATTTTGAGTATTATTTTAGTAAGGTGCCACACATCATCCGCAAAAACAGGAATAGCCTGGCGTTACTTACCGGCAATGAAACCGAAGCGCAGTTGCACGAATTAGGGCACGATATTTTTGATTATTATGGGTTAGGTTGCCGTAATGTTTCAAAATTATTAGTACCAAAAGATTACAACTTCACCTTCTTTTTTGAATCGATACAATCTTATCATACCATTATTGATCATCATAAATACAATAATAATTATGACTACAATAAATCAATCTACCTGGTAAATGGTGATAAGCATTTAGATAACAGCTTCCTGTTGGTAAAAGAAGATGAAAGGTGGGTATCGCCCTTGGCAGTGTTATATTACGAATATTATGAAGATTTAAATTCGGCCCAACAAACCATTATTGCCGAACAGGATAAGCTACAATGTGTAGTAACTACCGCCCCAATAAATGTAAAAACACAGGTGGTTAACTTTGGAAAAAGCCAGCAACCCGGCCTGGTTGATTATGCCGACGGTATTGATACTATGAAGTTCCTGGCTGAATTGTAAGGGTAGATCATGCCAAATTCTAACTTATTATTACCGGTTACTCATTTTGCATTGATGGGCATTAATAATTGCAGGACTTTCGTGATGTAAATTTTAAAACATAAATTCAACATCATGAAAAGGTTAACTTTATTCAACATTTGCATCCTTTCCTTATTTTTCGTCTTTGAGGCATTATTATATTCCAATAAGCTGGGTAGTTTTGGTACTTGGGCTTCCGCGCACGATATTTATATCTGTCTTTTTTTTGTTTTAAGCATATTTTCCTCAGTTGCTATCGGATATTTCACATGCCGGAGAGCGAAAGCTAAGCAAGGCCCGGAAGCGTGGGGTGCGGGTAACGCTCAAATGCGATCCAACTTAAAAAAAGTAAAAAGGAATGTTTGGCGGGATACAATTCCGTTACTGATTTTTCTAATCTGCACACAGGTAATTACCTTTTCTCATTTGGACAAAAGCTTAACCCTGCTATTGACTATTGGATTAACATTGATATTTATGGTTGTGGTAACCTCGTTAAACTGGGCCCGTCGTAGAAATTATAAATTGGGAATTGATAAGGCACAGCAAGACCAGGAAAATGTTAGTTTAAAATTGAGGTCTATTCGCTCGCAATTGAATCCTCACTTTATGTTTAATGCGCTGACATCCATCCAAAACCTGATGAATAAAAACGATATAACCGCGGCCAATCATTACTTAACTTTATTTGCCGACCTTACCCGTAAGGTATTAAACACCGGCGAACAGGATTTGATAAGTCTGGCTGATGAATTAAAAATACAGGAGGACTATTTACAGATGGAACAGCTGCGTTTTGGATTTAAGTACAGCATACAGGTAAGTGACGCTATAAATAAAGACAATACTGAGATACCTGCAATGCTGCTTCAACCCTTTGTAGAGAACGCGGTAAAACATGGCGTGGGAGCAAATGGCCAAAAGGGTACAGTTAATATAACCATTGACAAACAGGGTAATAATTTGATTTTAGCTGTGGCCGATAATGGTAAAGGCTTTGATAAAGCTGTTGTGCAAAATCAAACAGCTTCATTCGGATTGAAATTAAGCGAACAGCGTATTGAACTTTTAAATCAATTAAATAAAGATCAACCTGTAACTTTAAATATTGATGCTACACCAACTGGCACACGCGTAACCATAACATTGGTAGATTTACTTGCATAAACAAAAATGAGTATCCGCAGCATAATTATTGACGACGAGCCGAATAACATTGAGAACCTGGTTTCATTATTAAATCAACATTGCCCGGATATTGATATTGTGGCTACCGCTATGAATGCTGATGAAGGCATTGCCGCAATAAATATGCACCATCCCGAATTGATATTCCTGGATATTCAAATGCCGGGCAAGTCGGGATTTGATATGCTAAAATCCTTTGCCGGAATTAATTTTGAAATAGTTTTCATCACCGCTTATGATCAATATGGTATACAGGCCATTAAGTTTTCGGCGCTTGATTACTTGCTTAAACCTATCAATATTAACGAGTTGAAGGCAGCAGTTGAAAAGGCACGATTAAAGATAGTTGCCAAACAAAAAAATAGCAATATTGAAAACCTGCTGCAATACATTAAGGCAGGTAATAAAGAAATACCCAAAATAGCATTACCTACGCTTCAGGAAATAATGTATGTGCGTATTGATGATATTATACACTGCGAAGCATCAAACAATTACACTTTGTTTTACCTTCAAAATGGCGAACGAATATTGGTTTGCAAAACGTTAAAAGAGTTTTCAGAATTGCTAACCCCGCATAATTTTATACGCACACATCAATCACACCTGGTGAATCAGCATTTTATAAAAAGCCTTTTAAAAGAGGATGGCGGCACCCTCCTTTTAACCGATCAGGCAAAGATCCCCATATCACGCCAAAACCGCGAAATGGTAAAAGCCCGGCTCAATACCACATTGTAGCAAAATAGTGTACAATTGCTTTCTGTAAATTATCAGGTATTGTTACCTTTGGAGGAAAGGTAAAAGCTGAAAGGTTAAAGGCAAAAGGTTTTCAAGCCTTTTACCTTATCCACTTTTACCTTTAACCTTACAAAATGTATATTATAAAAGTTAAAGGCGTTGCCAAAATACCCGATTATGTACAGTTGCGTGATGATAAATTTACGTTGCTGGCTTATTTCAGGGTTGACCGTCCGGATAAGTCGTTAGACAAAGCCGGGCTTGCTGATAAGGCCGAATACATAATGAATATTATTAAAGACCTTCCCTTTGGAAAGATCTTAAAATTAGAACTATAAAGATGATTGGAAACTCTATTATAAAACTAAGCGATGTTGATATTTTTCAACAGAAGCACCTGGTATTATCAAATGTAAACCTGCATGTTGATAAAGGTGATTTTGTATGGCTTATTGGCCAAACAGGGTCAGGTAAAAGTAGTTTGCTAAAAATAATTTATGGCGATTTAAATTTAGCCAGGGGCCAGGGTCATGCCTGTGGTTACGACCTGGATAAAATTACAGATAATGACATCCCGTTTCTGCGCCGTAAGCTGGGCATAGTTTTCCAGGATTTTCAATTATTGACGGACCGTTCTGTTGAGCAAAACCTGCAGTTTGTTATGCGCGCTACAGGATGGACAGACGCTAAATTAATTGCCGACCGTACGCTTGATGTATTGGAAAAAGTTGGCCTGCGTTCTAAACTTAAAAAAATGCCGCACGAGCTGTCAGGAGGCGAGCAACAGCGCGTAGTAATTGCCCGCGCGTTACTAAATGATCCTGAAATTATATTGGCCGATGAGCCCACCGGCAACCTTGACCCTGATACGTCTGAAGAGATTGTTTTATTGCTAAAACAGATAAGCCAATCGGGCACAGCGGTTGTCGTTGCCACACATGATTACCATATTATCCGCACTTTCCCATCGCGCATTATTAAATGTGAAAACGGTAAGGTATTGGAAGATGCCCAGATAGCGTAGTTTTCAGTTGACAGTATTTAGTTGGCAGTTGGTAAGCTGTTTACAGTGATAATAATATCTATAGCTTTACTTTTCTACGATCCTCATTGGTGTTACTGAGAACACCCAACTGGAAACTGCTAACTGAAAACTGATTACTGAAAACTGCCAACTAAAACTGCCACTACTTCACAAAAAAACTTTCCCGCTGACACCTTGTCGGATTTTTACGAATGGCAGGATACTTGACTTGCAGTATTTACATATGAATTTTGATATGCTTAAGAAAAAAAAGAAAGAAGATATAGAAAATATGGGGGCAGATATGAATGAAGGTGGTGAATTAAATGAGCAGGAATTGGCCCAGGACGCAACAGCAGAAGAGGCACCATCTGCCGAGGCGTTGTTAAAAGAAGAATTATCATTGGCTAATGATAAATATTTGCGCTTATATGCCGAGTTTGATAATTTCAGAAGGCGTACTTCAAAAGAGCGTATCGATTTATTACAAACTGCCGGCAAAGAGATCATTGTATCCTTACTACCTGTATTGGATGATTTTGAGCGTGCCGAAAGAGCTATGGAAACATCAACAGATGTTGAAGCAGTTAAAGAGGGCGTAAAGCTAATTCAAAATAAATTAAACAACATCCTTTCGCAAAAAGGATTAAAGCCAATGCAATCAATAGGTCAGCCTTTTGATGCTGACCTGCACGAAGCTATTACCAACATCCCTGCACCTACTGATGATTTAAAGGGAAAAGTGATAGACGAAATGGAAAAAGGCTACACCCTTGGCGATAGCGTAGTACGCTTTGCAAAGGTTGTTGTAGGAGCATAATTGATATCGGATTTCGGATGTTCAATTTCGAATTTGAATGTCCGCTGTCCAATCTGAATATATTATTGATTAAATCCGAAATCGAAAATTCGAATTTCGAAATTTTAAAGAGATGTCTAAAAGAGATTATTACGATGTGCTGGGCGTTGCCAAAGGTGCCGATGCTGATGAAATAAAGAAGGCCTATCGTAAAATGGCGATCAAGTATCACCCGGATAAAAACGAGGGTGATAAAGACGCTGAAGAAAAGTTTAAAGAAGCGGCAGAGGCTTACGAGGTTTTAAGTAATTCCGAGAAACGCCAGCGCTATAATCAGTTTGGACACGCCGCCAACGCGGGATCAGCCAATGGTGGCGGTTATGGTGGCGGTGGCATGAATATGGACGACATATTCAGCCAGTTCGGTGATATTTTTGGCGGCGGCAGTCCATTCGAAGGTTTCTTCGGTGGCGGAGGTGGTGGCAGACAAGGCGGCGGAAGACGCGTAGCCCGAGGCAGCAACCTGCGTATTAAGGTACGCTTAACTTTAGAAGAAATTGCCAACGGTGCCGAAAAGAAAATAAAGGTTAACAAGCAGGTACTTTGTAAAACCTGCGATGGTACAGGCGCGAAGGATAAATCATCTTTTCAAACCTGTAAAACATGCGGTGGCCAGGGAGCTGTGCGCCGTGTTACCAATACCATTTTAGGGCAAATGCAAACTACCAGCACCTGCCCTACCTGTAATGGTGAAGGTTCTGTTATAACTTCAAAATGTAATGTTTGCCATGGCGATGGCGTTGTACGTGGTGAAGAAACCATCAGCATCAACGTACCTGCCGGTGTAAGTGAAGGCATGCAGTTAAGTATGAGTGGCAAAGGTAACGCAGCCCCAAGGGGCGGTGTGCCGGGAGATTTGATCATACTGATTGAAGAAATTCCACATGAAACTTTAAAACGCGACGGGAATAATGTGATCTATGACCTGCACATCACCTTCGTAGATGCGGCATTGGGTACCAATATTGAAGTACCGACCATTGATGGCAAAGCCAAAATAAAAATTGATCCCGGGACACAGGGCGGCAAAATATTACGCCTGAAAGGAAAAGGCGTACCTGAAGTAAATTCTTATCACCGTGGCGATCAATTGGTGCACATTAATATATGGACACCAAAAGCATTAAGCAACGAAGAACGCGCGATATTAGAAAGATTACAAGACTCACCTAATTTTAAACCCAACCCGGGTAAAAATGAAAAAAGCTTTTTTGAACGGATGCGGGAGTATTTTGAGTAGTTTTTAGTCGGGAAGACGGCAAGTCCGAAAGATAGTTAGAGCCCAAAATCATTTTGATTTTGGGCTTTCTTATTTCACAACAATTGTGAGGTTGAATTGTATATTTGATTGAATATAAAACTGCATGAGTAAAAAAGTCGCCGTAATGGACTTAGGCACCAATACTTTTCATTTGCTTATAGCAGAAGGCGACGTTGTTAACCATCAAACTTTATTCCGGATTACCGAACCTGTTAAACTAGGAGAAGGTGGTATTAATAAAGGCATTATTCAACCCGAGCCTTACCAACGCGGAATAGTTGCCATGCAGCAGTTTCAACAACAAATTTTAAACCATGGCGTGCAACATGTAAAGGCCATGGCGACATCAGCATTGCGCAATGCATCAAATGGCAACGATTTTATTGCTGATGTTAAAGCTGCTACCGGGATTACTATCGATTTGATAAGCGGCGAGGAAGAAGCAGGGTATATTTATCACGGCGTTAAAGCTGGTGGATGCTTGTCGCCTCAAAACTCATTAATTATCGATATTGGCGGCGGTAGCGTTGAGTTTATCTTAGCCAATGAAAATGAGATACATTGGAAGGAGAGTTTTGAAATAGGTGCGGCGAGGTTAATGGACAAGTTTCATCAAACAGACCCTATCCCCGCTCAGTCCATAAATGATCTGGATACCTATCTTGAAAATCAGCTTAGTAGTTTATTTGAAGCGGCTAACACCTATCCTATCCACAACATTATTGGTTCATCAGGCGCGTTTGAAACATTTGCCAAAATCATTGAAACTGATAAAGGTAATTTTATCGATCTTAAAGCTATCAAGGGCTATAATTTTGACGAGGCCGAATTTTTAAGCGTTACCAATTACCTCATCGCTTCATCACACCAGGAACGTGTTAATAATGAAGCTATCGCACCCATCCGTGTAGATATGATAGTAGTGGCTGCTATACTTACACGCTTTATTATGAATAAACTGGGAATACATGTTGTTGACCTATCTACCAATTCGTTAAAGGAAGGGGTTTTAGCGGCAATGTTAGCTTAAATTATAAATCCTCGTACCAATTCTAAAATCACAAAGTTGATTTGTATATTGCTGTAAATTAACTGGCTTTATTCATGAAATTAAAACTTGTCGGCTTCGGCCTTATCCTTTTAGTCGCTTTTAATGCGGATGCCCAACGCAGGGGCCGCAGGCAGGCTATTCCAGATACCATAACATCAAATTACCATCCTGCAGAAGCTTTTTCACCTTTATTTACAGACAAAGGAAATGAGTTTCATTCGGCCAATGGTAACCCTGGCCCCAAATACTGGACAAACCGTGCTGATTATATTTTAAAGGCCACCATTGATACCACGGCCAAAACTTTAACCGCTACTGAAAATATTACCTACACCAATAACAGTCCTGATGCTTTGCCTTATTTATGGATACAGTTGGACCAAAATACTTACAAGAAAGATGCACGGGCAAATTTCCTCGGAGGCTCTTATGTCCAAAGTCCGCAACATACAGACGGATACCAGTTAGAGTCTGTTTCTATTTTGGCAAATGGAAAAGTGACTAAAGCTGATTACATAGTTTCAGATACACGTATGCAGGTGCGCCTGCCTGTAGCTCTTACTGCAAATGGCGGTAAAATTACGCTTTTGATCAATTATCACTATACCATTCCCGGTACATTTGGCGGGCGTACAGACTATAACCAAACCAAGAATGGCAAGATATATGAAATTGCTCAGTGGTACCCAAGAATGTGCGTTTATGACGATTCGCACGGCTGGGATACCTTGCCTTTCTTAGGAAGCGGCGAGTTTTACTGCGAGTACGGCAACTTTGATTATAGTGTGACTGTGCCTTGGGATATGATCGTAGCAGGCTCGGGTGAGCTACAAAACCCGGCAGAGGTTTTAACAGCAAAACAATTGGCACGGTTAAATGAAGCCCGTAACAGCGATAAAACTATAATGATCCGCACACTGGCTGAAGTTAACGACCCTTCATCGCGCCCGGTGCATAAAGGGAATTTAACCTGGCATTTTAAAATGTTTAATACCCGCGATGTGGCCTTCGGCGCATCGAATGCTTATATATGGGACGCAGCAAGGATAAACCTGCCGGGCGGAAAAAAATCGCTGTCAATGTCAGTTTATCCCGTAGAAAGCGCAGGACCTAATGGTTGGGGAAGGTCAACGGAATACCTAAAAAAATCAGTTGAGTATTTTTCTGAGAAATGGTTTGTTTATCCTTACCCGGTTGCCATTAATGAAGCCGGAACTGCAGGTGGAATGGAATACCCCGGTATTTTGTTTGACGGCATAAGGGATAAAGGAGATGAACTATATTGGGTTACCGCGCATGAAATTGGGCATAACTGGTTCCCGATGATCGTCGGCTCAAATGAGCGCCGTTATGCTTTTATGGATGAAGGCTTTAACACCTTTATTGATATTTATGCTGCCGACGCCTTTAACAATGGCGAATACGCGCCTAAACGCGATGGCGAATACGCGCCGGGCAAAGGCAATCCTGCCGATGAGATCGTTCCAACAATAGTTGATCCTAAGGCACCGGTAATAATGACCGCTGCAGATGCCGTTGGCGGCAACTACCGCCACCCGGTTGAGTATTTTAAGCCGGCATTGGCTTTAGTTACTTTGCGCGAGCATGTTTTAGGAAAGGATCGTTTTGATTATGCATTCAAAAACTATATCCACCAATGGGCCTATAAACATCCGCAACCCGAAGATTTTTTCAGGTCGATGGAAAGCGGTGCTGGTGAAGATTTAGGCTGGTATTGGAAAGGCTGGTTCTACAACAACTGGAAGCTCGACCTGGCAGCTATTAGTGCCGAATATGTAAACAAAGATCCTAAAAACGGTATACAGGTAGTGATAGCCAATAAAGAGCAAATGGCAATGCCGTTTACCGTAGAAGTTAAATTGAAGGATGGCACCAAACAACGCGTAAGCTTCCCGGTAGAAACATGGATGAATAACCGTGTGGTATCTTTAGTATTCGCTACAACAAGTGAGGCGGAAAGCGTAACAGTTGACCCGGATAAGGTACTACCTGATTTAAACCGTAAGAACAATACGGTTACTGTAAAATAAGAGATTTACAGAGAGGGTTAACACAACTTAACATTTTCCGATGTTAACCCTATCAATAAATTGATAATCAATTATTTAGCATTAAAAAAGGGTTAACATATATTAACCCTTTTTTAATGCTTTCAATTCGCGGTACAATTTTTCAGTAGGTAAGCCAACAACGTTGGTATATGACCCATTAATACGTTCAATGCCGGTTAAGCCAACCCATTCCTGTATACCGTAAGAGCCGGCCTTATCCATTGGCTGGTATTTATTTACATAATTCGTTATTTCCTCATCGGTCATATCACGGAAATAAACGTCAGATACGTCATAAAAACTACGGTATTGGTGTTTATATAACAGGCAAACGCCAGTAATAACCTGGTGTACCCTGCCCGATAATAGCTGCAGCATTTCGATAGAGTGTTCAGTAGTTTCCGGTTTACCTAATATTTTTCCGGCAACGCTAACTATGGTGTCAGCAGTAAGCACCACTTCTTCACCAACTTCTTCATCAAATGCTTCGGCTTTCTTTTTGGCAATGTAAACGGCAATTTCTTCGGGCTGTAAATGTTCGGGATATGACTCATCAACCTCTTTCAGCACAATGCGGAAGTCAAGGTCCATCAGCTTTAACAGCTCCTGCCTGCGTGGCGATTTAGATGCGAGAATAATTGAAGGTATATTTTGATTCATTTTTTGATAGTCAGCGTATTAAAAAATATTAAATAACAACCATGGACTATGGACCATCAACCATGGACCAATCTACCAGCTATAAGCCTCTTCGCTCATCCATCTATCCTGTATCTTCAGCACCTTTTCAATAACATCACGGGCTGCTCCCCTGCCACCATTACACGGAGATATGTACGCGCTAACCGCTTTAATTTCCTCGCAGGCGTCATTTGGGCAAACCGGCAAACCCGCCAGTTTCATAACTCCCAAATCAGGAATATCATCGCCCATGTATAATACGTTGGTGGCTATAAGGTGCTTTTCTTCCAGGTAAATTTTAAACTTATCTACTTTAATATGAGCACCTAAGTAAACATCAGTAATACCTAAGCTATTTAAACGGTGTATAGCGGTTTTTGAGCGACTGCCCGAAATAGCACAAACATTATATCCGCATTTAACAGCTAATTGCAAGGCATAACCATCTTTTATGTTAAAAGCACGGCTTTGTTCGCCGGTTTCGGTTACATAAACTGTACCATCCGTGAGCACACCATCCACATCAAAAATGAAAGTGGTTATATCTTTAAGTTTTGTAAGGAATGACTCCATGTTCAGTTTGCAGCTTTAAGTGGGCAGTTCGCACTTAAATATTACTATAATTATTTATTTTGAGGTCATTTGTAGTTTAACATGATTTGAGTTTAATAGGTATTACTGAAAATGCTAACTCAAAACTGCTAACTGCAACTACCTATTGGTTATCCCGCCATTCGTAAACCCAGGCAGATTGGATCTGTTCCAAATGGCCTTCGGTTGATTGCTCGCGAGTGCCGGCAAAGTCAGGCAGCGTAAGTATCCACTCTAATAAATCAGTAAAGCGGATGCGGTATATTTTTGATTCATCAAAATCATCACCAAACTTTTCGTAAAGTCCCATGGCAATGTCTTCATGGTCATTCCAGTGAATGGGTAAGGCGAATTTTTTATCTTCCATTATTTATTAAGTTTTACGTAGTACGTGTTATGTAATACGTGGTATTATATATATTAAAATCATGAAGCGTATAACTTATAACGTCACACGTATAACTTAATGGCCTAAAAACTGGTTCTGATCCGGTAAAGTTACTTCAATATCCCCGTCGATTAGTATGCATTGGCAGCCTAACCTTGAATTGATGCGTGGATTAACCGCGCGGTCAATAAAGTCTTCTTCCTTGTCAGATATTTCCTGGATATTATTTTCGCCCCTGTTAACATATACATGGCAGGTGCTGCAACCGCAAACGCCGCCACAGTTATGTTGTAACTCAATGCCGTTCTCCAGGCAAACATCTAAAACAGACTCTCCCTCGGCAATTGACAGCTCAACGGAATCCAGGCCTTTTTCTTCGAAGTTGATCTTTAAATTAAAAACATTCATTTGGGTCAAAAGTAATAAAATTACTTATCCCCGCGTTGCTCATTATCCAATTTGATAATACCCTGACTTAACAAGCTATATAATTGTTGCAATTGGGAATTGCCTTCCAATAATTGTAAGTGAAAGTTCATGGTACTTTCATCATTGCGGATAGCCGGCCCGGTTTGTACCTGCATGGGCAAGTTGCTTTGTACTTTTTGCGCGGTTTCTAAAATCAGGGGCTTCAGCATGTCAAAATCCATATTTTGCTGTGCTAATAACTGTTGAGCAATCCCGTAAAGGTAATTAGGGAAATTGCAGGCAAATACAGCTGCCAAATGCAATGTTTTACGCTTAACCGAATTCACCTGGTACACGTTGTTACTAATAGTTTGCGCCAGCGAGGTAAGCTGTTTGGCTATTTCTTCATCCGCGCCTTCAATACAAACCGGCACAGTTAAAAAATCAACTTCCTTTGTTTTGCTGAATGTTTGCAGCGGGTAAAAAACACCCGCGTTATCAGTAAATGCCAATAAGGTGTATAAGTCTGCCGCGCCCGAGGTATGAACAACCAGTTTATCATAACCGGCTAATTGTTGGGCTATCTTGCCAATAGCATCATCTTTTACAGCAATTACAAAAATATCGGTGTCGCTATTTAGGTCCTCAAGACTATCAATCGCTTCGGCTTTTACATGATATGCAAGCAATGCCGCGTTTTGCATATTGCGGCTATATACCTGCACAATATGATGCCCGGCATTTTTAAACGCCGCTGCCAAATGAGTAGCTACATTGCCCGAACCGATGATGGTGATACGCATGTTATGAATTATTAACCCAATTTGTCATTGCGAAGCCCGGCGTCGGCTTTGTGTCTTGGCGGGCTGAAGCAATCTCGTCGCTTTGCTAACCGTGCGACGGGATTGCTTCGTCGCCCCTTCGCACCACCCGTGTGGCTTCTCGCAATCACAGATGTAATTAAACCGTCTTTAACTCTTTATTCCTCCTAAAAATAGAAAGCAATATACCAATCACCATAATAACCGTACCCGACCACAGGAAGTTGATGTATGGGAACTGTATGGCGCGCATTACTATCCATTTACGCTGACTTGGCGGGGTCTGGAAAAATATTACCTCTATCTTATTTTTATCAGGAATTATCTTGGTGAAACGGAATTTCAAACCCGCTTCCTCAACCTTGCGCGAAAAATCAAATACGTTACTGTTTTTTAACATATAAACCGGTTCGGCTTCGTAAGTTTTGCCGTGGGTTACCACTTCCATTTTGGCGCCAATGGCAACGTCGCCTTTAGCAATTGGAATGTTTTGGATATGGTCAACCTTGCCTAAGCCTTTAAACAATACGTAGCCTTCCCTGAAAGGAATGGTGTCGCCCGGTGCAAGTGTATAAGTAACCGGCGCCTCGTATTTCTTATCATCTTCTGCTTCATCATGTCCGTCTGCCTGCGCGTCTTCATCAAAGGTGATGGCGTTAGACATATTAACGTGCGTGTACAAATCGCTCAGCAAATAATGCTTTGTATCGGGCGATGAAACTAAACCCATTTTGCGGTTAGCCTGCGCGTTAGGTTTTAGTACAAATTCTTCCGTTACCTTACCGTTGGCGTCAATCACTTTATAATCTACCTTAAAATAATGGTTAGGTGATGAAAGCGAATCACCAATATAAGTTACCAAATACTTGCCCATTTGTACCGGAGTATTGCGATACATCAATATATTTTCGCGTGGATCATTCTTAGCAGCGGCAAAGTCGGCGCCAAATTGGTCACCGGTAGTGTTTTCAGATATTACTTTACTTGTTCCGGCAGATATTAAAGCGCCGATCATGATTAATCCAAAACCAATATGCGCCACTGCCGAACCTGCCAGCTTCACTTTCCCTTTTAGTGCCTCGGCAAATATTTTAGCATTGGCCAATACCGCGTAAACAGCGCCTGCCATTATTAATATAAATACAAAGTGCATTTTGTAAACACCGGTAACATAAATAACCAGGGCGGTTATTAAGGCGGCAAACACCAGGTAAATTATCGTAGTAATAAAAAAGCGTGTGGTATCTGTTTTCTTATATTTCAGGAACTGGGTAAACCCAATCAGGAAGGTAATTACAACTGCAAATGATGCCTGTATAATATTATAATGTTTAACCGGATCAGTTGGCGGCGCCAGTTTAGTACCGAACATTGCGTTCCAAACCGGTATTGAGGTTACAATTACTAAATGGAAACAAGATAAGGCCAGGAATATTGACCCAACAAACATCCAGAATTCGCGCGAGTAAGTTTCTTCATCTTTTTTAGTAGACGGCAATTCTTTCCAGCGTATTGATAATAACACAATAGACAATATTAAAAATAAAACCACATCTACTACCAAATGCCAAAACATACCGGCATCAGTAAACGCGTGTACCGAGCTTTCACCTAAAATACCGCTGCGGGTTAAGAACGAAGCATACAACACCAGTACAAAGGCGGTAAGCACCAAAATAGTAGCGGTAATATAGGAATGACCTGTATTTTTAAAAACGATCATTACGTGTAATGCGCCCACTAATACCAGCCACGGAATAAGTGAAGCATTCTCTACCGGGTCCCACGCCCAAAAACCGCCGAAGGTAAGCGATTCATACGCCCAAAACGAACCCATGATAATGCCTGTCCCTAATACCATAACCGCGAATAAAGAGTAAGATATAGCAGGTTGGATCCATTCCTTATAGCGTTTTTGCCATAAGCCGGCAATAGCGTAAGCAAAGGGAACCACCATTGATGCAAAGCCTAAAAACAAGGTTGGCGGATGTATAACCATCCAGTAGTTTTGCAGTAATGGATTTAAGCCGTTACCATCTTTAATGTAGGTAAGGTAATTTTTATAGTATTCGGGATTGGTGTTAAATATTGGTGTTGATTCTTTTAGGTTTAAAGCCTCACGAAGCAAAATAAATGGCGATGTACCCACGCGGTAACCAAATATCTCCACGCCTAATAGCATAGATGCCAACAGCGTTTGCGATAGCATAATTACCGTCATTACCGGGTTTTCCCATGATTTGGCTCTCCAAATCAATATATTACCTAATACAGCTTGCCAAAACGTCCACAACCAAAAGCTACCTTCCTGGCCTTCCCAGAAGCAGGAGATCATGTAGTAAACAGGCAATGTTTTTGAAGAATGCTCCCAGGCGTAGTAATATTCAAAAAGGTGATTAAATATGATGTAAAATAACGTTACACCAATGCCTATTACTGATACCGTGTTGGCATAAAAACCTATGCGGCCAAGGTTATGCCATGATCTATCAAATTTGTCATGACTGGTAGTGGCGAAATAATAACTGATAAAAGATAATAGTGCCGAACCAAATGCCAATACTATAAAAAACTGGCCAAGGTGCCCCGGGAAAAGGTGTTCGCCATTAAAAGCTGTATCCATTAAATTGATTTTATTATATGCTGGCCGCTGTAGCTTTGGCCTCTGTAATTTCTACCTTATCCTGGGTGTATTTAGACGGGCACTTCATCAATATTTTTGATGCGCGAAACTCCTTGCCCACCATTTGCCCGGTTAGTACAATTTGTTCTGATCGTTCAAAATCCTGTGGTTTGGTACCGCCGAATACTACTTTGCACTCCTCGCCCTTATTATCTTTCATGTAAAACGAAAAGTAGTTGGCATTTTTGGTAGCATCGTAAAACAACTCTTTGTTTTTATCCAGGTGGCCCACTACATGTAATTCGTTGTTCGTTTTTTCGGCATCATTAAATGAGCCGTAAGTGCTTGAGTTTGAATATACGCTTATAATAACCGCGATAGCTATCGCAATTACAACAAGGCCAAATATGGAGCTTTTCTTCATTATAATTTATCTCGTACGTTTCAGGAAATGCAAAAGTACAAAACGTACAGGTAATAATATTTATTACCTGTCATATATCTTATTTAGAATCTATCTAATTACACATCATTATTTTTAAATAAAAATTAAATATTTACTTAAACTTAAATTAGTCTTTCTATCTTTAGGAAACCAAAACCATTATCATGAAAAAACCCTTACTCTTTTCCTTCAAAGTAATCTTTTTAACTGTAGTAGTGCTAGGTGTAGCATTTACATCATGTAAAAAAAACAATGAAACAACTAAAACTTTAAAAAGGCCAGCTTTTAAAACCCGAAATTTAAGTTTATCTGATGGTCTAATTGGTTACTGGCCTTTAGCAGGTAATAATAATGATCTGTCTGGAAACGAGCATACCACCACTTTACATAACGTAACAAAAACTTATGATCATCTTGGAAATCCAACTGGTGCGTATTTATTTAATGGAACGAGTAGCAAGATAACAGTTGATGATGCTGCCGACCTGCGCCTTTATAATACCGATTACACGATTAGTGCCTGGGTTAGGGCTGATGACTACAACACGGCTTTAAATTCTTCCATATTGAGCAAAAGAGGCGGGTCTAGTCCCAGTATTGGTGGATACATGATGGGCTTTAGTGGCACGTCAAACGTCGGTGGCATACCACAAGTTGATGGTGGTACACCGAGATATTATAACGGAGGAGTTAAGATTACCCATAATGCAGAAGCATCGGTTTTTGATATTGGCGTGTGGCATAATTACCTCATTACCTACAGTCTTTCAACTCAAACTATTCAAGAATATTTTGATGGAACATTGCAATACACATATACTGGAGTAACAATGCCTACAAATTCAAGTTATCCGCTTAACTTCGGATTCGATCAAGCTACTGGCGGGGCTATTTCCGGAGCTTATTTTAAAGGTGCGATGAGCGACATCCGTATTTATAACAGAGTTCTATCCTCTGATGAAATATTACAGATATATAACGAGCCGTATAGTACATATTATAACACGCTTAGCTATACATTAAACGAATCTCAATTTCCGTATGTCGATGGCAATCTGAGAATAACGGTCAACGGATCTGTTATAGACAATGAGTATGGCAGCACATACAGCACGTTAAATATTCCTTGGGTCGATTTGCCTCCTCCGTCTGGAACGCCATTTACTGTTCAAGCTTATAGTTCTCTCCTGTCAACAGCTTCTCAACCCACGCTAACGCTTACAATAACGGTTACAGGAGGAGGTGTATTTCTTGATCAGTCAGGTCAAGTAACCGGTAACCCAAATGGAGGTGCTTACACCGTATTTAGCCAAACTATCCCGGCTGCACCTGGTGCCAGTCTTTTATATAATGGTATGTTATTTGATTATGGTTCCACATACAATATTATAGTAACAACAGCCGGCAATTAGTTATATATCGTGGCAAGTTCTATATGTATATGTCGATAGCTACGACTAACTGTGGCAGAGAGTAAGATAGTCACGCTAATGTAGCAGTATAATAACTCAGATAACCTTCGCTATGTTGTTATGAAGTATAGCGAAGGTTTACTTTAGAATCTATCTAATTATGGTTATAGATCCGGATTTAGTCGCCTTAACATTATTATAGGTATCCTCACCTTCAAATATCCAATAGTAGGTACCGGCAGGTAATTCTTTACCATCGAATTTGCCATCCCAGTATTGAGAAAGTGATTTACCTGTAAATACTAACTGGCCGTACCTGTTAAATATTTTTAAATCATTAAAAACCACATATCCCACAAGGGTTAGCGCGAAATGATCATTTATCCCATCATTATTCGGTGTAAAAGCAGTTGACGCCACAATGCTATATGGCGGCGGCGGGTTTATAGTAACATTCACCGGGACAATATCGGTACACCCATACTGATTGGTTGCCTTAATATAAAATTTGCCACTATATTTAATAGCAGTGTAGTTTTTCACCGGGTCATTTGTTTCGGCATCTGTATAAAAAGTGTATGTAAGCCCGGGTTGGGATACATAAGCTTTTGTAAGATCAACTGTTGTTGGGAAATCAACAGCCGGAGGTTCAATTATTTGGATTGCAGGTAGTCCTAATGCTACAACCACAGGCAACGTGTTTTGACATCCCTCTTTGTTTATTCCGTGTATATAATAAGTGCCGCTGCTGTCAACTTTATTAGGGTTGTACAAAAAGTTGGTGCCTAATGAATCTACAAAATAACTCAACGTCATGCCGGCACTGCTACCGGCCGTAACGGATGCGGCTGTTAAATCAACTCCTGTCCCCGGGCATCCCTTCACTGTATCCTGTACATTTAAGTTAAAACCTTCATTAATCTTGTTGACAACGGTATATAAGGTATCCACGCAACCTAATCCGTCGTATGGCTGAACGATTAACGCATATGGCGTCATATCAGCGGGAGGAGGCGTTAATCGGAACGCTTGTCCATGCCAAAGTTGTTTTGAAAGGTCGCCAGTATACCAAAAATAATTTGCAAAGCCGGTTGGTCCGTTTAGGGTAATATATTTTTGGCCCAGGCAATATGAGTTGCCTGTTATAGGCGAAGCAGCGGTATTATCATTAACATCAATGTAGGCATAACCAAAGTGCCCTCCTTTAGTACAATCATTAGTCGTAAATTCCAGGCGGATAGTTTTATTGTGGTAATTTTTAAGATCAATTGTAGCAGTTGTCCAATCTTTATAATATATTGACGCGTCTTTAGCCGCAGAGACAGTTGATATGTTAAAACCTGGTGATGAATAGCCCGCAACAAAATCAAACTGTGGACAATCAATGTAATAGTTATCTGTGACATCGTAAACCTTTACTTGAAACGCGGGTTGCTGATAATTTTCGTGGTCACTAGGATTTTCTAAAACTACTGCGTAATTAAAAACAATGCTATAGGTACCCGAAGCGGGGGCATTAAACGTATATGTAATGCGCTCGGCTTCTGCGTGAGTGTCGTCATTACCCAAACGCATACAATATTTGCTGCCATTGGGACAAAGTATTGGAAATTTACCATACGGATCCAAAATATTAGCTCCTTCGCTCCCAATTATGGTTTGCCTGTTAGCAACAGGCCCCGTATTTGCTACTGTGATAGCACCTACCGGACTTATAGTTCCTGTAAAACACTCCCAATTATCAAAGTTTCCATTCTCAAAACCGATGTTAGGCGTAGTTTGAGCAACGGCTTTGAAGCCAATCAATAACAATACAAGAAATATCCTTTGAAACAATCTCATTCCGGGTTAACAAGATAAAAGTAACAACTTTAACTTAGTAATTAGAATTGGGATGGATTTATTACATAAAACAACATGTTATTAAATTGATATCACCGTATTAAGGTGATAGAGCCCGATTTGTTTATTTTAGTATTGTCATAATCATATATACCTTCAAACACCCAGTAATACGTTCCGGCAGGCAGGTTATTGCCATTGTATTTGCCATCCCATTGTTGTGAAATTGATTTGGCGTTAAAAACCAGCTGGCCATACCTGTTAAATATTTGTAGGTTTTTAAACGTTACCGAGCCTTTAACCGTAATAAAAAAATAATCATTTATGTTATCGCCATTAGGCGTAAATGCATTGTCGGCAGTAATTGTGTAAGGTGGCGGCGGTGGTTTTGTAATAGTTACAGTCACCGGTGCCACAGTTGAACATCCGTTTTGATCTGTTGCCTTAATATAAAAAGTACCGCTATAATTAATTGTTGTATAACCGGCTAACTTGTCAACGGCTTTAGCGTCCGAATAAAATTCATACGAAAGGCCCGGTGCAGGAACAAATGTTTTGGTAAGATCAATTGTTGCGGGAAATGTAACAGCAGCAGGCTGTACAATATCAATAGCGGGTGCCCTAAAACTTACCTGTACAGGCAATATGTTCATACATCCCCCGGCATTAATTCCTTTAATATAATAGGTACCGGCAGTATCTACCGCATTTGGATTGTATAAGTTAACAGTAGCTAATGAATCTTTAAAATAACTCAGCGATACGCCATCACTGCTACCGCTGGTTATTGATGGTAACGTTAAATCTACAGTGCCGCCTTTGCAGCCAAATACCGTACTAACAACGCTTAATTTAAATCCTTCATCTATTTTATTAACTACAGTGTATAATGTATCAATGCAACCCAGGCCGGGATAGGGAAAAACCCGTAGTGCATATTGAGTTAAGTTTGCCGGAGCAGGAGAGAGGGTAATATTTTGGCCCTCTCCTATCTTTGTAGATAGATCGGCATTGTACCAGTAGTAATCTGAAAATCCGGCTGGCCCGTACAGCGTAACCGAATTTTGCCCCTGGCAGTATGCGTTTCCTGTTATAGCCTGCAAGTTATCCTGTACATCGATATAAGCATAACCAAAATGTCCGCCAAATACGCAATTATTAGTAGTAAATTCTAACCGTACAGTTTTACCATGGTATTTTGTCAAATCGACAATAGCGGTTGACCAATCTTTGTAATAAACGTACGGGGTATTAGGTGCCTGTAAATCAGACAGTTTAAAACTATAACCCGGTAAATTGGTTCCTGCAACAAAATCAAATGACGGGCAATCTATATACACACTATCTGTTACGTCAAATACTTTAGCAGTAAACCGGGGCTGCTGGTTAGGCAAATGATCCTGCGGGTCAGCTAATACAATAGCGTAATTGAAAAGTATATTATAAGCGCCGCCGGAAGGAACTATCAGCGTATAGGCTAACCTGTCAGCGTTGGTACCTTGATTAGCGCTGCCAAGTTTTGCTGAATACTTACTCCCGTTAGGGCAATGCATAGGAAAGTTACCATAAGGGTCTAAACCACCTGTATTGCCTATAATAGTTTGCCGGTACGGAAGAGGTGAAACCGGGATTACATCAATATTTCCAACAGGATCGACCACGCCCGACAGGCACTGCCATTTATTGAATGTCCCATCTTCAAAGCCAATGTTTGGATTGTTTTGGGCCCGGCCGGCAATGCTTATCAATAAAAAATACAGGAATAGTTTTTTAAACAACCTCTTACTTATTAATAAGCTAAAAATAAGAACTTTAGCCATTAATTATATAAACAGGCGTCTATTTATATAAAGTGCGCAAAATTCAACAATAACTTGTGAAATTATTATTGACAAGCATATTTTGAAGTAAAAACCAAGGCTTTAAAACGGAAAAAGCCATTACCACTTAGCTTTCTGCTAAACTGTAATGGCGATATAAAAAGCAGATAATAAAATTGATTACGGCCAGATACCTAAATTTTGATAAGACACCGCTATTTTATTGATAACACCAACCAAAGCCGCGGTACGCATGCTATCCAGTTTATTATTGCCTTTATAAATTTCACGTATCTCGTGGTAAGACCGGATCATGGTATCTTCTAATCCCGAATTAACTAATTCTAATTCAGACGCGCCTTTTATCACTATCGCGCGTTGGGTAGGCGATAATGAAACACCGGTAATTCCTTCAACCATGTTAACCAGGTTAAGGTTTGAATTTTCTTCAAAACGCCTGTTAATACGGCCGAAAGCCACGTGCGACAGGTTTTTCAACCACTCGAAATAAGATACCGTAACACCACCGGCATTTGCATACATATCCGGGATGATGATACCACCATTTTTGTAAAATATCGCTTCTGCTTCAGGGCTTGTAGGACCGTTTGCGCCTTCGGCAATAATTTTGGCTTTAATACTGCCTATGTTGCTTATAGTTATCTGGTTTTCTAATGCTGCCGGAACAAGTATATCGCAATCCTGCTCTAAGCCTTCTCCCGATTTTAAGTTTTTAGCACCCGGGTAATTCAAGATAGAGCCCGTAGCTTTACGGTGTTGAAAAACAGATTCAACATCTAATCCGTCGGCATTGTAAATAGCGCCTTCAAACTCGCAAATACCAACAATGGTACCACCAAACTCGGCAAGGAATTTTGCAGAGTAGTAACCTACATTACCTAAACCTTGTACAATAACTCTTTTACCTGATATGCCCGGCTGTAAGCCAATTTTCAACATATCTTCGGCTACGCCAACGCATTCGCGTATAGCAATGGCCACACCCCTGCCGGTAGCTTCCCTGCGGCCTGCAATGCCATGTAAGGCAATTGGTTTACCTGTTACCGCGCCCATTGCGTCCAGTTGGCCCGGGTTCATGGTAGCATAGGTATCAGCAATCCAGCTCATTTCACGCTCACCCGATCCATAATCAGGTGCAGGTACGTCAATGCTTGGGCCAATAAAATTTTTCTTTATTAATTCAACTGTATAACGGCGGGTTATATTTTCCAGCTCCTGTACAGTGTAGTTTTTGGGATTTATTTTAATACCGCCTTTAGCGCCGCCAAAAGGAACATTTACAATGGCGCACTTGTAAGTCATTAAAGCGGCCAATGCCATTACTTCATCCTCGTTAACCATCTCGCTGTAACGGATACCGCCTTTGGTTGGTGATTGGTGGTGCGAGTGCTCTACACGCCAGGCATCAATAACTTCAAAGCTATTACCTCTGCGTATCGGGAATTTAAAACGGTAAACACTGTTACATGCTTTTATCTGATCTAATATACCGGCATCATGTTTGGTAAATTGTGCCGCGTAATCAAAGTTCTTGCATACATCACCGAAGAAGTGTGTTTCTGTATCAGCAATAATATTGCTTGTAGCCATAATCTTGTTTTATAAATATGATTTTCTTAATAATTGGCGCAAATTTGGTACAAATTTTATGAATTTCGTAATTTATTATCACCTAAATAAGAAGCCTTTTTTCCACATCAGTATAAAAACAAGGTTTAAATTAGATAGGGTGGTTTTTCAGTCCTTATTTTCCTTCTCAATTTTTTTCAATCGCCTGTCTATTGCGAATAAATAAATTGTTATCCCGATAAAAACAATGGCTATAGTTCCTATTACAACATATATTTTGCCCGAGCTTCTCATCTCATCATCCATTATAGGCGTCGCGGCAGATTGAGCGAAAGCAGCTGCAGAGCAAACAAATAACAGTATTACAGCAATAAATTTCTTCATATTATTCAATAGTATGCTTCTTATATTCAATTAAACGGATACGGTAGCGTATAGTTGCTATCCACAACGCTAAAAAACTCCAGCCAATAAAAGCAGGGTATAATACCACACGCATGCGGTTATCCAAATCATATTTACCAAAAGCGGGGTTACCACCACTACCGGGATGTAAAGAATCCGTCATTCGTGGTAAAACAAATAACAGCACTATCATTATCGGGAAAGCGAAGATGTTGTAAATAGCCGATATTTTCGCCCGTTTTTGTTCCTCGTCTACCGAGTTACGCAATACCAGGTAAGCACAGTACAGTAAAAAAGCAATAGCGGCGCTATTTTGCTTGGGGTCGCCACTCCAGTATTCGCCCCAGGTATATTTGGCCCATAGCATGCCGCTTAATAAGCCTAAAGCATAAAATACAAGGCCGGTATTTACACACTCAACAGCTGCTAAATCATACTCTTCTTTGCCGGTGCTTAAATATTTAATGCTATAAAAAACAGAAACAACAAATACAGTTAGCATTGCCATCCACATAGGCACGTGGAAATACAGATTACGAATGGTTTCCTGCAGAATAAATAAATGAGGTACGCCAAAAAGTAAACCCGCAAAAAGTGTGTAAAAAATAATTACAACGGCTAATACCTTCCACCAGGTTTGATAAATAAATTTCATATTGATTTATAGCGCCAAAGTTAGTTATTTTACGGTAAACTATACTTTGCGATTAAGTTTTTAGAATAAAACTTAGTGCTTTTTACCCATAAAGTCTTTCAGTGTATTATCTACCTCATCGGTCGGTACATAATCAACCGGTAAAAGTTCAGACAGGCGGGACTTTGACCATGTACCTTCGTTCAGGGGGCCGCCGCCAACAATGATACCGTTCATATCAAACAACGCGTAATTTTCCTTACCCATAAATGAAAGGACAGTGATCTCGTAATTAGGCATGGTTAAAGGTCGGTACACATCTCTGAAAACTGTTTCTTCACGTTTTTTGGTGTAGATAACATATAAACAATCAGGAAAGGTTAAAGCAAATATCCCTGGCTGGTCAGTTTTTTTACAGGTAGCTATATTGAAAGATTGGTCATTGTACACTATTTCATGCGCGTATTTGGGCATGTTTTCATAATTGATCCATTTATTTGCCGAGTCTCTGCGATTTATTTTCACAAAGTAATCTATATGGCGCTGAATTTCTTCTTCAGGTGGCCGCTCACGATTAATGAACCGTGTAAAGCGGTGCATTTCAAAGCCTTCTTCGGCTAACCTATCCTTATATAAGGAACGGTAAAAATGCATTGCCGAGCCATAATAAGTGTAATTACGGGCTATGTTCCACTTTTTTTTCTGTGCTTCCTTACCCGGCAGCAATTCAAAAAGGCGCTGGCCCGAATAGGAAATAATTCCGGATATGTGATCGCTCCTAAAGTCTTTAACCAGGAATTTTACCCTGTAGCCCAATGCCCGGTTCTCTACAATCAAAAATTCATCAGCATAAGCTTCTAATACCTTTTGCGTTTTATGATAGGTAAAATCCAATATTTCGGGGTTCATCACCTCGCAATTTTTGGCATTCTCGTCTGTACCGATAAACTCCTTTTTAAATTGCTCGTAATTTCTTCTCCACTCGGCTTTGGCGTTGTCTGATATCTGAACCTCGCGCAGCATTATAGATTTAGGCTTAAGCTCGATATTCAGGTGTATCGGGTCTTTTGATACTAAAATGGATGTGGTATAATCGGCATAGCCAATTAAAGTAACTACTAAAGTGTACTGGCCCGGCCGTACATTATGCAGCTCGAAAGTACCGTTATTACTGGTAGCGCCGCCAAAAGATGAATTGCTTAAAAACACGTTAGCACCGGAAACCGGGGTTTTGGTATCTTCACGGATAATTCTGCCTGTAACATCAATTTGCGCCAACGCGATAACAGGAACCAGCAAGCATAGTAATATTAACCAGGAGAAGCGCATTGAACAGAATTACGGTAAAAAAATTTGATGTTGCTAATTAAACCTATACAAATGAATAAACAATGAAATTAGTATCAACATAGCGATAATCTAATCGCTTTCTAATTTTAATGTAACAACTTAATAACTCCAAAT
>Ga0207153_1035_pt1 | contig 29113 bp, 16 predicted proteins | sample Alteio_BWMinHeat_27_FD_153580 | JGI IMG/M metagenome (GOLD analysis project Ga0207153, IMG submission 153580) | Enriched cells from forest soil in Barre Woods Harvard Forest LTER site, Petersham, Massachusetts, United States -... | ecosystem: Environmental > Terrestrial > Soil > Temperate forest >...
GTGCTGTCCTCTAAAGTTAAAGCCAGCGTGTATAAATTCGGCACTTCATCGCTCCATTTATCCGGGTTTTTCACTTCGGCCTCCATCATGCCGAACTTTACATTATCCAACCGCGGGTATATCTCATTGATGATACTCTCCACACTTTTCTCCAAAGGTTTTTGAAATACTTCTTTGTTGTTTTTATCGAATAGTTGTGCTTTTAGTTTATAGCCGGAAACCTGTTTACCTGTCAAATTCTCCATCCTCGGCCGCAGGCTAAACATGGCATCTTTGTAATCTTTATCTAAAGTGGTGCGGTATTGAAAATCGGCTATGCGCAGTTTAGGCTCGGCCAGCAGCATTACTTCACGATGAATACCGCTCAGGCGCCATTGATCCTGGTCTTCAAGAAAGTAGCCGTCCGTCCACCGGATAACTTGTACCGACAGCACATTTTCACCGGCATGAAGATATGGCGTTATATTAAATTCGGATGGTAAGAAGCTATCTTCGCCATAACCTAAATATTTACCATTTACCCAAACCGAAAAGCCCGAGCTTACACCGCCAAAATGCAGCGTGATATTCATATCCTTCCAGTTTGCAGGAACGGTAAATGTGCGTTGATAGCTGCCTACTCCGTTATCCTCCGTAGGAATATGCGGCGGGTTAACCGGGCGGAACGGATAAACCGCGCTTTTATAAATGGGCTTACCATACCCCTGCATTTCAATACTTGAGGGAACGATGATCTTTTTCCAACCTGTAACCCGGGTTTTATAAAATCCCGAAGGCGTATCGGCAGGTGTTGGTGCATAATGAAAATCCCAATAACCGTTTAACGATAACATTCTGTCTGATTTTTCACGATCACCGGTTAGCGCATCCTGCAGGTTGTTGTATGAGTATGCTGTTGCGTGCGCTTCTTCCCTATTTATCCCATCAATTGATGGATTGGCCCAGGGCTCAAATTTAAAAACTGATGGTGCGTTGGGTACAGCAGCAGGGGTTTTATCGACGAGTTGGGCGCGGGAAATAAAGGGAATAAATGCGATTAGTATAAAAGAAAAAAATTTAAACCAATCTGTCATCTCGAACGATAGTGAGAGATCTTTAACAACTGTGCATCGTAGACTTGCACGGTGGTTAAGATTTCTCTTTCGCCCCCACGCTGCTACCTCTTCGGCTCTATCGAAATGACATAACATATTATTTATGGTCGGATTTAACATTATATCGCGCTGTAATCAATCACAAAATCTTTTCCTTTTACTATCTGCACTTCGTAAATACCTTTGGCTTTTTCGGTAACTGAAGCTTCTTTACAAACGGGTACTGTTTTACTTTTTATTCGTAAAGTTCCTACGCCGCTATCACCTTTTACTTTTATTTGGGTTGTGCTGCAGGTTAGCTTGATGTTGCCATCCGGAGTTGGCACTTCGCCTTCCATCCATTTCAGTCCTCCTAAATTGGGCTCAACCAAATAGGTTTTATAGCCTGCTGATGTTGGTTTTACACCCAGATAGTATTTACCCAATAAATATATCGGGCTTGCTCCCCAGGCGTGGCATAAGCTTTTACCAAACGGACGGCCATACATGGCGTAGATATCCGCGCCGCTTTTGGTTGGGTCGTATTGTTCCCAAAAGGATGTCGCGCCAAGCTTTAACATACCGCCCCAGTAATCTTTCATTCGGTTCAATACATAAGGTTGCTCGCCCATGGCACATAATGCTTCCAATTCATAAAATTGCATGTAGGGAGTTGTTATCTTTTGGATCTTATCATTCAACAGTACATTCTTTTTTACTTCCTGCTTTTGTTGCTCGGTAAAGTAGTTGAAAAATATACCGAACATATTGGAGTAGCGGGTTACGTTTGCTGTCTGCACACCATTTACGCGGCTATGCACCAGCGCATGTTTTTGCTCGTTCCAATAGTACTTGAATATTTTGGCTTTTAAGTCGGCAGCTAAGGCGCTGTATTTGGCTGCGCCTGCCGCGTCATTATTTAGTTTAGCGCAGTTAGCCATAGTTTCAAGGCTACGGCAAAAAAGCATTTGCTCAAAGCTTACTTCACCCTGTTTGCTTAAACCGTCGGCCCAGTCAATGAACACCCAATCGCCAGACAAGCCTACCATCATACCATCTTTATTTCGACGGGACAGACAATAGTCCATCAGCGATTGCATGCGCGGGTAAAACTGTTTAATAAAGGTCTTATCCCCCGTGTATTGGTAATAATCATTAATGCCCAAAAACCAGTAAAAGGTATAATCCATTATGGTGTTAATATGGCTGGTTACCGGGTCCTTACCCCGCAACGCCAGCATGGTACGGCTAACGGTTGGTGAATCAAAGAACAGGTAATAGTTCATCAGGTAGCTTTGGTATGCATCGCCCGACCATACCCACCTATCCCGCTTAATGCCGTCGATAAAAAACTCACGGGTTGCTAAGTGGAGTGTGTATTTTGATATATCGTAGATCTTGTTGATCTCGTCGTCCGAACATTTGAAACTTCCTCTATCCTTTAACGGAGCGTACTCATACAACATGGAAACATCATCTAAACTAACGCCGCTGTCAAACTGAACGTTTACATAACGGAACGCCTTTGAAAGTTCCATTACGGAATCTATTTTGTGGCTCTCATCAACATTTAGTTCATCCAACGTTTCGCAATGTTCCGGCGACATAGCCTCTTCGCGGGATTCGCCATAATAGATATGTAATTTGCCTTTTCCTTTCAGTCCATCAAGTTTAATAAACCCAAAGGTTTCCTTACCAAAATCCTTAAAAATGGAATTAGCTTTTCTTTCGTCTTTTATATCAGATGTAACCTCTGTAGTCGGCAATTTAAATTTTGAAGGTAAGGATGAGCTATCATCAAAGTTCCATGAACCAGCATACAAATATTTGGTATCAGAGCGATCTGAAACCTTACCGGTAGCATCTATCCATTCCTTATCCTCAAAAGTGGCCTGCCAGGTATTGTCTGATACGATAGTTTTCCCTTTCAAATAAATAGCAGGCACATTTCCCTGGTTGTAAACTTTCAGGCTTATTTTATGGTGACCGGCGGGTACAGTTATGGTTTTTGGATAACCTACAAATGCTTGTCCGTCAATTTTTACGTTATAAGTACCTTCTACATTGATCTTCACTTCTTCGGCAGTGGGCACATCAAAGTCTTTGTGAAACTCCACCAGTACGTAGTGGCTATCCATTTTCCATAATACAGGTAAAAACGCGCCGCGATCTGTACGTCGGTTCTGCATTTTGTTGCTTAGCCATATTTCGTAATCGCCGGGATACCATATCCAGGTTGCCTTTTGCGCCATTGCCAAGTCGGCAAAAAACGTAAATGTTAAAAGAGCTATATATTTTTTAAATCTCATCATAAATTAATGTCCGTTGAAGAACAGGTAAAGTAAAACCATCACTATTACTAAAGCTATCCAGGCAATTTTTACACGACGGGTAGGTTTGGCAATATCGCTGGTTTGTTGCTCGGTAGCTACGTAAGTAAAGCCCGAACCATTTGCTAATGAAATAATTACAGCCAAAATCATCAGCACCGCGAAAATGTAAAACGACAACATTAAATAATGCGGCCAAAAATGGTAAACCTTAGCGGGGAATATCCATAAGTATAGCACACCTGTACCCAAACTAATAGCCGACCCAACCGACAGGATAAAATTTACCGCCATACGGGTGGTGCGTTTCCAGAAAACAGTTAATAAGAATACAACTGCTAACGGTGGAGCGATAAATCCTAACACCGATTGGAAAATATCAAACAGGTTCAATCCCTTAATACTATCAATTGCCAATGCCATCCCAATGGCGAATAAACAGCCGACAACAACCGTGATGCGTCCAACTCTAACCAAATCTTTATTTTCTGCATTTGGGTTGATCTTTTTAGCATAAACATCCATTGTAAAAACGGTGCTTAACGAGTTTAGGGAAGATCCAATCGTTCCCACCAAAACGGCTATCAGTACTACGATCACCAAACCATTCATTCCCGGAGGGAAAAGGTTGGTAACCATGGTCATGTAAGCTTCATTGGAATCTGTTAAATGTGGGAACAGTATAAAGCATAAAATACCAGTAACAATAAACAGTGGTAACGATAGTATTTTTAGCCAGCCAATGAAGTTTACGCCTAATTGTCCCTGCTCTAAGTTTTTTGCGCCTAATACGGATTGTACCATTGCCTGGTCGGTACAAAAGAAAGCTATTGCCGATACCGGGTAACCCAACAGGATGGCATACCACGGGTAATTTGGGTCATTTGCAGGGCGAATCAAATTCCAGTAATTGCCGGGTACCTTATGAAATAGCGCGGATATACCGCCTACTTTGGTTACACCTAAAACAGTGAGCGTAACTGACACCACTATGAGCAGGATCATTTGAAAAACATTGACCTTCGCGATAGCTTTTAAGCCGCCTGCAAACGTAAATAATCCCGCAAATGATACCAGCGCGATCACCGATTGCCACATTGGTATGCCCAATATTTGTCTTACCAAAAAGCCACCTGCAAATAATCCCAACGAGAGCCACGAGATCAATATTTTTATCAATGCATACCAGGCAAGTATGTTACGGGTGGAATCTCCGTATCTATTGCCCATAAACTCGGGCATAGTAGATACTTTGGCAGCAATATATCTCGGTGCGAAAACTAAAGCTAAGAGCATCAGGAACACAAAGGCGTACCACTCAAAATTTACGGCTACAATGCCGGTACTGTAACCAATACTGGCACATGCCAATAGCATTGAAGGACCGACATTGGTACCCCACATATTGAAGCCGATGCTTGTCCACCCCAATGACTTATTGGCCAAAAACAGCGTTTCGTCCTTTTTCTTTTTACTGCCGAAACTCGCGAAATAGCCAATTACCATTAATATTAACAGGTAAGCTACTACGATGGCATAATCCAAAGCAGTAAGGCGGGATAAGATATTGGCCATTGCTATGATCATGCGCCTATTTGGTTACGGGTTAAATTAAATTCAGTAAGGATATCGTCCAATTTTACCGGAACGCCGGTTTGCAACGTGCGATCCATTGCTTGTAATAACGCGACTGTGCCTACACCTTCTTTTATATCCGGGTACGCGGTTTGGCCGCTTTCAATGCAACCTGCAAAGTATTCTAAATAATTCTGGTATTCGCCTGCATGGTGGCTTTGTCCCTCGAAACGGAAGTAATGTTTCAGCGTTTTATCGCCCCAGTAAACTATCTTTTCTTCGCCGGTTTTATCAGTAACGGCATAGCGCAACTCGTGGTAGTCAGCTTGTGACGCGCCTTCCGTGCCTCTTAGCAAAGTACTCATACCACTATCCCGTTGCGCGGGTTGGGTTGGCCCGGTGTATGAACCGCTTACCCGTGCAATACGGCCGTCGGTAGATTTAAAAATAAAATGCATGGTGTCCTCATTCTTCAACCCGGCTGTTTTTCCATTGCTGCTGATCATCCCATATCCCATCACTTCTTCAATATTTGGCAGGTACCAACGTATAAAATCAACAGGGTGGCTTAAACCGCCATAAAGCCATTTAAATGATTTTTCTAACGCCCATGGCTTTTCCAGGAACCAGCGATGGTCGGCACTGTATTCACCTTCAATGGTTATCAGGTCGCCAATCAAACCGGCTTCAAAATCCTTGCGCTGACGTTTGGCAGGTTCAAAAAAACGGGAGCTTTGGCCAACGAATACTTTTTTGCCGCTCTTTTCTGCCAGGTTTAATAATTCATGTGCATCTGAAAGATCATCAATAAAAGGTTTGGTGCATACCACGTGCTTGCCTGCTAATAATGCTTGCTTAACGTGTTCGGCGTGTAAATGATCCGGTGTGTAGATGGCAATTACGTCAATTTCGCCATCATTCAGCATCTCCTGGTAATCGGTCGTGTAATTGTGGAAATTAAATTCTTCCGCACGCTGTTTGCAGGCCTCTATGTTGCGGTCACATACCATTTTAAGCTCGTACTTCAGGCTTTGTAATGCTGCCGACATGGTGCTGCGGCCTTCGCCCAATCCTAATATTCCTAATTTTAGCATTTTATATTTTATCGAAATTACCAGACTTACGAAGTTTTAAAAACTTCGTAAGTCTTTTGTTATTTGGTTACCGGTTTTAAAAACACCCAGGTTTCACCGGGTTTTGTGCCGGGGATTCCTTCCTGGTATTTTTTCATGATATTGTTCCAATCGTTTACACGCGGGTTATTTTTTGTTGTTAATGGGTTTAGTTTATCTAAATCCGCACCTTTTGGTATACTGATGATCAGCAATAACTGCCTGCCACTTTTAAAAACCAATAGCTGTTGAAAATCGGCATTGCAAAATCCATTCGACACCTCGGGCCATTTTTGAAATTGGGTAGCGTGGTAGTTTAAATACTCCTGCTGCATTTTTGGATCGTTAACCATATTCGCGGTTAAGATAATGTTGTCCCATTCTTTAGCCAGGCCTTTTGATCCGCAACGTTCTTTCCTGTCGAAATCATAAAACGGTTTTTGATAGATCTTGATCTCGCATTGCGGATAACCTGCTTTTATTTTTTGCTGCAACCCGGCCACATTAGCCAACTTACCATAAACCACTAAATGGTTGTTCCACTGGTAAATTGAAGAGGTTGGAACATGATTTTTTGTCGCGATAGTCGCCAAGGCTGAACTATTCAGGTTTTTACCAACAGGCCCGGTTATTTCAATCGCATTCCACGGACTATTGACAGCATAAGTATTGACACTAATAATCACCAACGCAATTAAAACAACACACAGCTTATTCGTAAAATAGTTAAATCTCCTCATTGTGCAGCGTGGTTTATAGCCCGGTTATCGGGGTTAACAATTCTATACTTCAGCAGATATTGATATTGTTTTTCCAGTCCCGCTTCATTTTTAATTTCGGCAGAAACCATCGGGCCATTATTTTCCCAAACATTGCCGGGGCCGTTAGCATTTTTCAAAAATTTCTCGCTTGGCGTCCAGTTATTTTTAACCGTGATATTTGAAGATCCTTCATCCAGATACAGGTAAAACCAATGCACCGGATCGTGAGGGTATGGCGCTTTATAAATGCTATCAACATAATTATTGCTGATTACTGTTCCCGGCTGCGCCGACAAAGTGTATATCCCGGCAACGTCATACATATTACGTGCGTAGTGCGTTATTTTATTGGCAGTAATATGATTATCGGCCATGGCATTAGCCGTTTTTGTCCAGCCCCAGCCAACGCTTATACCGGTGTAGTTTATATCGCAAATTTCATTATGGGTAATGGTGACATTTTTCACGTAGCCCGCGCCAATTCCGACACATCCCCAATCTTCATTGGTAGCATCGATAATCAAATTGTTTTCGATTTTATCATTGGTGCTGATCTCACGTTTGTCAGATGGATTGTAAGGTAGGTGAACTTCGTCGGCTTCATCAGAAAATACGCCGTCCAATACTGCAGTGCCGCCAATATCTTTAAACAAGTTTCCCTGTGCCATATCATCGTGCGTTCCTTTTTTATAATCCAACGCTGTTGAGGCCGTGTGCTCAAAACTACACGCCTCGAAATCGATATGATTAGCATAAGCCACTTCGACAACGGCTGCCGGTCGGCCTACCCATGCCTGGTTTTCTAAACCTTTCTTATCAGGTGTTCCGGGGATTTTCAACTTGTAGGCATCTGTCATGTACATTCCCGCCTGGTGCGGCACCAAACCGGCTTGCGAAGGCAGTAACCATGTGCTATGCTGAAAAGCTATATTTTTAAAGTTGACATAGCTAACCGGGTGGTCAATTGTACCTTCAATCTTTACCAAGGTTTGCAGGTAAGGTACAGTTACAATGGCTGTGTGCATATCTTCGCCGGCACGTGGAATGTAATATATTTTATGGTTCAGCCCATCCAAATACCATTCGCCGGGCTTATTTAAAAATTGAATAGCGTTAGTTAAGTAAAAAGCCGAGTTACCTGTTTTTTTCGAGATAAATGGCGCGGGCCATGGGTGTTCTGATTCAATGCGGCTTTCGGGTTGATAAAACGATAACTTCGCGCTATCACCTTGAACCACGACAGCTTTAATCCTTAATATGGCAATCGCCCACATTTGATGAATAAACATTTCCATGCCTTTGGCATTGCTGATATCAATACCTTTAGGCGTAGGTATCCAACAGGTTTCCGATTTATGATCCCATGATAAAATGCGGTTCAGTGTTGGCGATTCAACATCGCGCGCCCTTACTGCTTTAATATTATTTACCCAAAGTTGCCTGAATTGTAAAACGTTATCGCCAATCAAAGGCGCATCGGCTACCCAAACTTTTCCTTTGGCCTCCGCAGGCAAGCCGGCGACGGGTGACGTTAATTTATGCCAGCGGGTTATATTGATCCCACCGCTCAAAACCGATTCCCAATTGGAAGCCCCAATGATGGTGGTTGGGCTATCCGGTGTACCGGAGTCTTCGGGACGGATGAATATTGGTTCTTCTAAATGATAGATGCCTTTTTTAACGTGAATTTGAATACCATCTTTTATCGAAGCGTCATTTAATCTTCGCAACTCACGGGCTTTGCGTAAAGCCATAGCTACCGTGGCCAGTGGCTGTTGTTCTGTCCCTGTGTTTCTATCTGAACCGTTTGTTGAAACCCATATTTCAGCAGCAAAACTATTGCCTGTTAAAAGCAATAGCAATACAGCAATAAATATGCGGTTCAAACTCATCAGGGGCGTAATTATTTTTGAAATACAGATTTTACGTAAGCGGTATTCGCGCTAAAATTCTTTTTAACGTTATGTACATCGTTTACATCACGTGAACGTTCTATTACTAACCACCCGCTCCAGCCTATTTTATCCAATGTGGCCTTCACTTTCTTCATATCTATTTTAGGATCATTCTGTAACCAGACGCCGTCTGTATCGCTGCAATGAATCATTGCAATGTTTTTTGCGCCAAGGGTTTCCAGTTCGGTTGATATATCACGATTGTGATCCGCCGCATCCTGGAAATTGAAATAACTTTTTATAGCTGGCGAACCGATATCCTTCAGCAATGCTAACTGGCCTTTTGCATCAAGCGATGTACCGATAGCAATAACAACCCCTTCTTTCCCGGCCATTTTACCCACTTGTTTCAATCGTTCCACAACTGCTGCTCGCATTTCGGGCTTGGTGTTAGGATCACTTACTCCCAAAGGAAGGAACGCCACCTTTACTCCCATTTGTTTCATGGTAGTGATACAATCGCCTACAGCGGCTACGGCAGTTTCACGGGTAGCGAAAGGCTGCGCGAAGAAACCTGTCATGGCTAAGGATGGAATTTCAAGATTCAGCTCTTTTGATTTATCAAGGAACTGCTTGCGCACAGAATCTACCGCCAATGTATTTTCAAACGTCGGGCGCGGGCCCATTCCGCCCATATCTACCTCAACGCCATCGGCACCAATAGTTTTGGTGAGCTGAAAGGCACCTAACTTTTGCCGTTTGATGATCATGATATCGGCTACCGCAACTTTATAGTTTTGAGCCTTTGTTATTTCGGGTAATAAGCCAAAGCTTAAAACGACTGCAATAAACAATCCGGTTATTTTGGTTTTCATAATTTTAATATTTAGCTGTTGCCTCGCGCGATATAGTTTCAAATTCATGGCGCAGATTATCAATTCCCTTAACGGCATCTTTTGGCAAATTCTGTCCGTGATCGCCAAAAACATACATCAACGGTTCTTTTTCGATGGTTACTTTTGACTCGTCAATTTTGCCGTCTTTATCTTCTATCGATTTAATATCTAAGCCAAAGTGTTTAGCTACGAATCGGTATAACGGAAATCGTTTCGACGGACCGAAATCGTGCTTATCATTTGGTAAGTGAACATTTTCGACATTATCCGCTTTGCCATAATAGCCATACATCTTCTTCAGATATGGAAAATCATGTTCGGGCATGTGTGCTGTCCAATCACTGCCATCAGTAATCAATAGCTGTGGGTTTGGTGCTGCCATTGCGGCAATTTCAACGTTGTCTGTACCACCGGCAACAAAGTGTATAGGCATCCCGCTTTCGCAAGGGCAACCGCCATAAAAGTAGGATGAAACGGAAACAACCGGCGCGCTTAGTTTAATGCGGGGATCCAAAGCCGCCATTAGCACGGTATGACTGCCACCACCTGAGCCACCACTAATGCCAACACGATTAGGGTCTGTTTCTTTAATGCTTAACACATAATCCAAAATGCGGATAGCACCCAAAGTTTGAACCACCTGCGCTATACTGGTGCGATGGTCTTCCGATTTAAATTGCAGTAATGATTCGCCCCAGGCAAACAGGTCATAACTGTAAGCCATGCAACCCATTCTTGCCAAAGTAGCGCAACGGATCTGTGCATCAGCACGATAACGCTGTTTATCCCAATGCCCATCCGGGCTTAGCATTACCGGTATTTTGCCTTTGATATTTAATGGTTTGTAAAGCGAGCCATTGATATATAATCCCGGTAAAATTTCAATGGCTATGTTCTCTACAGAATAATCATCATAAACTCTTTTTGCTGTAATAATTGGCTTGCTGTTTGGCTTTTCAGGTAATGGGTAAAGGTTTAATGCTTTATAAAGCGCCGGGCGTAAAATAGCTTTTCTTTGTTCCCAGCTTGCTACGTCATGGTATTGTTTGGCTATGCTGTCCAGTTTATTCCAGCCATCCTGGATAGGCCAGTTATTATATTCAAAATCCTTTAGTTTATAAACACCGGGGCTTTCCTTGTTTACTTTCATATCCAAAGGCGCCAGTACATTAGCCAATGTTTCATCTACCGTGTTGCGAAAGCGCCAGTCGGCATAGGTTACTTCTTTGCCTTTAACATCCTTATCATTATACTTTATTTTAACATGAAAGCGCGTTTGGATCTCGTCCAATACCTCTTTTAATGATTTCGCGTATTTATGATCAGTATCCTGCTGCGCAAATAATATTGCCGATGGAAACAGCAAACAACCCAATAAGATCAGTCTTAAGTTTTTCATAACTCAGCTATTACATATCCTTGCTATCGCCTTTGTATTCGGGGGTAGTGTACCCTGCAACCTTTGGCCATTCGCCGTTTACAATTTCTTTTAAAACAAGCTTCGACGGGTCAATAACAACATGCCTGATGCGTTCCCTGCGCCAGGTATAAACAATATGCACCATGCCATCAGATGTTTGAATTACCGATGGATAAGAATATTGTCCTATTGGCGAATCTTCTAATATCGAAGCAGCATACCATTTAACCCCATCGTTTGATATCGCAACGTTTAGCGGTGTTCTCGCTCCTTTAACTTCCTTCCCGGGTGGCAATACATGATTGTAAACCAATAAAAAACGTCCATCTTTTAAGGTCACCGCATCTGTACCAGAGTTATTGTTTGGCAACGAGGTTTTTTCCAACGGTGACCATGTTTTACCATTATCCGTTGACTTTGATGTAAGTATCGCACGGTTTTGGCTGCGGCAAAGTATTTGAAGACTTCCGTCTTTATGGAACAACACACTTGGCTGTATCGCTTTCATCGCATCCTTGCCATCGTTTATCGGGCCGATGTATTGCCAGGTTTTACCGTTATCGGCAGAGGCTTCGAAGTGTACCTGCCAGCCTTTATTTTCTGTACTCGACGGGCATAATAAAACGCCATTTTTCAACAAAACAGGTTTGTTTTTTATCGGGCCTAAAAAGCCTTCAGGCAAAGCACGTTGTGCCGACCAGGTTACACCGCCATCTGTTGAGCTTTTCATAAAGCCTTTCCAGGTTGAGGGGCTCGGGCCAATTTTGTAGAACAATAATAAATCGCCGCCGGGAATTTGATATAAAACCGGGTTCCAGCATGGGTAACGCAAAGTATCGTTCTGAATACCGTTAGCTACGTTGATAGCTTCCGTCCATTTGCCGTTTACTTTACGGCTAACCCAGATACATACATCAGGGTTACGCTCTTTTGTTCCGCCAAACCATGAGGCCACTAACCCTTCCTTAGTTTGCGCAATTGTTGAAGAATGGCATTCCGGGTAAGGTGCCTTGGTGTAAATAAATTCATCCGTAATTATCCCTTTGCTCCATGCGGCAGGCGGTTCGGTTTGGGCTTTGGCTGCATAAACCAGAAGCGACATAGCAAATATTAAGAAGCTTTTCTTATACATATCTTATTTGTTAATCGTTATTATTCGTCCTGTCAGACTTACGAAGTTTACTTCGGGATGTTTGTTTTCAACGGCCTCATTGAGGGCTTCGCCGTTTAAAAACTTCGTAAGTCTTAAACCTTAGGATGACAACGCTTCATTTTATTTATTCTAATTTTTATTTCCCTTTACAGCTGCATCAGCGGCTTTTTTGGCTATTATCATTTTGGTATAATTGCCATACATTTTATGCCAGTTGCGGCCGTTGTTATTCAGGTACTGTTCGTTCCTGGTTTTGTAGATCTCAAATATCATGGATATCTGTTTACTGCCTTTAAAATCAATGGCCTGCTCGCGTGCCTGTTGCAGATTTTTCAATATCTCTGCTTCTTCAACCGGGGTTAAATCAGGAACGATAGATTTATAGCCGTTCAGCGTGAATGCAACTTTGCCCTCGGTATACTTATCTAAAATTAAGCCCACCTGTTCATCAGTCAGATCTTTTCTTAAAGCCGCCATTAAATCCGCGTGTACTGTTTTTGGTATTGATGAATTGATAATTACCTGGCGCTCTAATGTGCTTAAATTTTTGCCTGTTATTGGGTTTATTCCGGCCGGAACCATAGTATAAGAATGGTCGTTGTTCCAATCGCGTACGGCTTTTAAATGTATGCTAATTGCAGCGGTTACCCGTGATGCCTTGTCTTTGTCGGTAAGGTTTAATGCACCCACCCAATCAGCAGCTTTTTTGTCAACGTCCGCATCAGTTTTTGCTTTTGCCTCTGCCGACATAGGCGCAGGCGTTTGCTCCTCTTTCGCGGTTTGTGCCATTGCCGGGAAGGAAATCCCGGCAGCAATTACCAACATACTCAATATTTTCGATGTATTTTTCATAGTCCTTATTTATCTACTGTAAAGTCGTAATCTCCCGAGCCAACCTCTATCATTGCCTGCCCGTTTTGCTGTCCTAAATATTTATAACCTGCAGCAAGAGTTTTACCGCAATCTTTAATATCCGACATGCCATTTGCAGGCAGGTAAACCACAGCTTTTGAGTTTGATGGAACGGTTATATTCCATTCAAATTTCCCGGCTTGTGTTTTCCAGTTACTTTTTACCAAACCATAAGGAGTTTCGTAAGATGCATTTACATAATCCAATCCATTGGTAGCCGACGGCTTCATAGTAATGGTTTTAAAAGCGGGTTCTTTGGCTTTTATGCCGCCCAAATTCTCATAGAAATAAGCTATCAAATCGCCTAACAGCATTACGTGGTTACGTGAGTTCATTTCCGGGTCGGCGGTATCACCGTTCCATAACTCCCATATAGTGGTTGAACCACGTTTTACCATATAACCCCAACTTGGGTAATCGTCATTACTTGCAATTTTGTAAGACAAATCAGGACGGCCAAATTGGGTTAAGCCGCGCATTAGCCATTCGGTACCAATAACACCGGTACTGATATGATTATTGGCTTCTTTTATCTTCCCAACAATATTGTCGAATACTTTTTTGTCATTGCCTGCCGGCACCATTCCGAAGTATAAAGGCAACAGGTTAGCAGTTACCGTATTGTTATCGTATTGCAGCGTTTTACTGTTTAAAAACTTCCTGTTAAAAGCGGTTTTTGTTTTCAATTCTAAAGCAGCAAATTCCGGCACATCATTAGGATGATTAGAAATTTTTGCAAACTTTTGCATCATCTCTAAAAAGTGATAATAGTAGGCAGTAGCTATCAACACGCCGTTGGTTAACCTTGACGTATCTTTTGCATGTATCAAATTCAATGACTCGGGTGGTACGCACCAATCGCCGTACTTATCCTTAGTCATTAAATCATTTTTAACATATTTCTTAGTCATATACATCATCCATTTTTTCATGGACGCGTAATGCTTTTCAATCGGCGCTTTGTCGGCAAATTGGTTGTACAGCATATCGTTAACTAACAAATAAGTTCCCGGCCAGGTCATGTTATCGCTGTAATAGTTCCAATAGGCAGGTGCAACATCCGGGATTGAACCATCTGGTTTTTGTGCCTGCTCAATATCGTCCATCCATTTAGCATACAGGTTCCCGTTATTAAATACATAGCTTTCACCTAACGAACCTACGGCCCTATCACCTAACCATGGCATGCGCTCGTTGCGCTGCGGGCAGTCAATCGGCATACCTTTATAATCGCTTAAAATTCCCCAGTAAGCATTTTTGTAAACGTGATTTATAATATCATTCGAGGTTTCAAACTTGCCGGTATTTTCCATATCGTCGTAAACCACCTGTCCTTCAAAATCATTTACAGTTGGCGTACCCGGATACCCAGTTATCTCCACATACCTGAACCCGTGGAATATAAATTCAGGGTGCCAGGTTTCAGTACCCACACCTTTCAGTGTGTAAATATCTGTTACCTTGGCATCGCGTAAATTGCGTACATATAAGCTATTGTTATCCAGTGTTTCGCCATAACGCAAAGTTATTTTGTCGCCCAACTTACCGGTTACTTTCATTTGCACCCAACCGGCCATATTCTGGCCCATATCCATTATCCAAACACCAGGTTTGGCCTGGGTGATGCTTATCGGCGCTACAGTAGCCATTACTTTGATAGGCTCATTAACCTGCGGCGCAACTTTCCCTACCGGCGATTCAACCAATTGCGGTTGCAGCCATTTGCTATCGTTATAGCCTGCTATGTTCCATCCTGTCAGTTCTTTGGTGGCATCATATTCTTCACCGTCATATTCGTTGTTTGTCCTTATTGGGCCGTCGGCTGTAAACTTCCAGGTATTATCGCTGATGATGGTCTGTTTGGTACCATCGGTATAAGTCAGTTCTAATTGTAACAATAACTTAGGGAAACCAAACTCCTTTATCTTTTTAGGTTTATACTTAGGTCGCATAGTAAAAAAACGGCCATTGCCCAATACTGTACCAATCACGTTTGTGCCTTGTTTTACTTCGTTAGTTACATCAAATGTATTGTACAATACCGATTCAGTATAGTCGGTGGGTGCTTCGGCTAAAACCTGGTCGCCAATGGTTTTGCCATTAATGAATAGTTCATAATGCCCAAGGCCTACGATGTAAACCGTCGCCTTTTTAATTTGCTTATCAGCATTAAAACCTTTGCGAAAATACCTTGCAGACAATCTTGAAAACTTAGAAACACTATCCCACGGAAAACCATTTTCGTAACCTATCCATTTCGCTTTCCAGTCGGTTGTGTTTAATAATCCCTCACTCCAAAATGCGGGTGTGCTCCAGGTACTTTCACCTTTGTTTGTCCACACCTTAACTTTCCAGTAACAGGCAGTACGGCTCATTAATGGCTTACCGGCATAGTTTACCATTATTGACGCATTGGAAAGTACTTTATGCGAATCCCATAGATCGCCTTGTCCTGCATTCAGCTTTTCGGGAGTTGAGGCTACAATAATTTGGTAAGCAGTTTGTTCGGTATTGCGTTCGTTACTTGTTATTTGCCAGCTTAACCGTGGTTTAGTTGTGCCAATGCCGTGCGGGTTAACCAGCATTTCGCATTTTAATTTTTGCAGACCGATAGCAGCAAAACAATTAACACTGCTTAACGCAATGATTAATGTGGTAATGATATGTTTTGATGCTATTTTCATTTGCCCGAAAAATCAAAATAAAGTGTAATAGCTAAAGCCATATTAATATCCTTATAGTAATCGAAGTATTTATTAGGGAAACCTTGCGTACCTAATTTATCTGCCTTTTGCGATTTAGTACCAATAGCCGTAATGCCATTCATAAATGAAATATCGCCCGATGGAAAATCCGGAGCGGTGTTATATACTTTTTTTGGTTTGTCTGGAGTGAACAAACGCATAAACACATCACGGTTATCGCAAACGATGGTTATGGGTTGTCCGGTGGTGTTTAGCTTCATCCAGTACAGGTTAGAGTAATAGCCTTTAAACTCAGGATATTCAATTTTTGGCTGCGGATTGCCTGTAATGGTGCTATTGTATTTTTTATCCCAAACATTAAGCGTAACGCCTTTCAAGCGGTTTTTCCATACGTGGTAAGGACCATCGCCCATATAGGTTACACCTTTAACATCTTTTTCAGGATAAGAGAAACTAATACCAAGCATATTTCCTTCTTCACCTATCGGCCAGTATTTCAACGCCATTTCAATCCATCCCGATGGAAATACAGTCCATTTTAACTGCGCCTCGGTTGTTTTTTTTTCAAACGTAGCTTCTATGACGAGGTTATCGTTATCGTAATGGTAGCTTAGTTTTTGAAAGCCTGCCTTATCCCAGCCTTCAGCCAGTATTGGCCCCCTGTTAAATGGAATTGAGCCTTTTGAATTTTTTACACTAACCAACATCCCCGAATTACGGCTAAACGCCACATCAATACCGTTAGCGCTAACTTTATAAAGAGAATCTGCCTCAGTTATTTCCGGTTTTTTGCTGCCGGTTTTGGTTATCATACGGCTGGTTACTGTACCATGCCCAACAATAGGATAGCTCCATGTGTACAGCTCGTTTTTGCTATTGTCATAAGCGGTAACATATAAAACATCATAGCTTTTCCAGTCGGCAGGTAATTGCATTTGCAGGTAGCCGAACTGACCGGGAGCTACATTAGGCGATAGAATGCTGCCTGTTTTTACTCTACCATCAGCTTTTTGATATGGATTGGATAAATGAGCCAGTTTATAGCTGAAAGTACATTGTTTGGTGTTAGTGTACAGGTACCTGTTTTCTAATCTGAAACGCCCGTCAAATGCAGGTGTAATTTCCCTCGCTTCCATCCTTACAGGACACCATATTTCTTTTATGGCATTGTAGCTGCCTTCTTTTTCATGATACGGGCCTAAGATACCGTCGGGAGCATGATCGCCATCAGCGTCAAGCATACCGTCTTTGTCGGTACGAACCACGTCTTCATCGGCAAACGACCATATAAAGCCACCTGCCGAAATTGGAGTATGATACATCAGTTCCCAAAAATCATCAAGTCCTGCACCGGCACCGCCGTCGTATAATCCATGCAGAAACTCAGTCGGGAATGCTACATCATGCCCGTGAAGATTTGTACCGGTACCGTAGTCGTAATTAATATAATGCTGTGTATTTATGCCCCGGAAGATAGTCCACGGATGGATCAGCGGACGCTTTTGAATATCGTATTCGTCAAATAAATGATCAAGGTCAAGATTAAAGCCACCTTCGTTACCATTATCCCAAATAGTGATCGACGGGTGATTAACATCTTTTTCAATCATTTCCTTTACCAGTTTTGAACCTACCCGAGTATCGTAAAAGTTATGCCATCCCGTTAGCTCATCTAATACAAACAAACCCAGGGAATCGCACACATCCAGAAAATGATCATCTGGCGGGTAATGCGACATACGAACCGCGTTCATATTCATACCCTTTATCAGCTTTACATCCTCAATGCTGCGGGTTTTGTTTAATGCACGGCCTGTTGTCGGCCAAAACGAATGGCGGTTAACGCCTTTAAATTTGATCTTTACATTATTTACGTAAATGCCATCGCGCTCACGAAACTCGATGGTGCGGAAACCAAAGCGTTGTTGTACGTTATGTATTGCTTTTCCATTGGCATTTAAAGTAAATACAACGTTATAAAGGTTAGGAAATTCGGGCGACCATTGCTTTGCCCCTGCTAACCGGGTTTTTATTTTCGCTACCGTATCTCCTTTTTTAACGCCAACAGTAAATGCCGCGCCTGCTTTAAGTCCGGCTAAAGTATAAAGTTGTCCTGTTATAGTTCCGGCATTAGCATTTGATAGTTTAAGCGATGCATCAAAGCTGCCATCAGCCTGCGCATTTACGGCTACATGGCTAATATGTTCCTTAGGAAAAGCTTCTAAATAAACCGGGCGAAAGATCCCGCCGAAAATCCAAAAATCTCCTTTTCGTTCCGCGCCGTTTACAGAAGCATTTTCTGATTGCTTAGAAACCGTTACTTCCAGTAAATTAGTTTGGCCATACTTTAGCAATTTGGTAATATCATACTTAAAACGGTAAAATGAACCCTGGTGAATCGCGCCTGCCTGTTGGCCGTTGATCAATACTTTGGTATCTGTCATTGAGCCATCAAATACGATATTGATGTCTTTTCCCTTCCATGATGCAGGCACATTGAAGTTATATTTATAAAGCCCCTGCTCTTTTCCTTTCAGCGTGTCTTTATCTAAGCCGTAATTATATTTTCCAAATCCCTGTAGTTCCCAATTTGATGGTACGGGTATGGTTGTCCACTTGCCTGAATTTTGGCCTGCGGTGCAATAAAATTGCCAGTTAACAGTATGGTCGCTACCTGTTCCGGATAAAAATATCTTTTCTGTTTTTTGTGCATTCGCGATGAATGTAAACGATAATAAAACTAAAACGGCTGATAGTTGGATAAAAAACTGCTTCGGTAATTGCAAGCAAAATAAATAATCTACAGCACCAGGCGTTCCTATGGAACGCAATGTCACCGGTGATTTTTTTCTACCGACGAAATGTCCCATACGGGACATCTGGTTGGTAGAAAAATTAAAAAACATTGTTTTCACGTTCCGTAGGAACGTTTCGTGCATATGCCGTATTTTATCTTGCACCATCATACAATTAGTTTTCAGCAGGGTTAAATTTTAAAGGATTATCGGTACGGAACGGCATTGCAGGCAAACCATCTTTATTAAATAAGTTGGGCTGCGCATCTTCCTGCCATCCAAAGCGTACTGCGGTTGGCGATTTTACTTCGGGCGATGATACGATTACCTTATCACCTTCTATAGTTGCATTAGCCTCAACAAATTTTTCATCAGCACCGGCTATGGTAAAATAGGTTAGCGGTTTACCGTTATGACTTTCCAAGCCTTTGCCGGTAGATTTAAAATCGAGCGTTATTTTGTTGCCGTTGATTTTCATTGACTGGTAAACCGGACCGGAATAAATCAGATTTTTTTCGTCATAAGTTTTAGCTAATGCCAATAACGCTAACCGGCGACCAATCTCCCATTTAAACGGCGGATGCAGGTTTTTTACATCGTCGTTCAGGTCAGTGGTCTGGATCATTCCTGTATTGGGAACTTTCAATACCATAGTTTGAGCCTCCCAAAAAGCAGGCTCAGTTTCGGGCGTGATAACTGCCGTGGTTTTCATTTTTGAATAGTAGTACGGCACAACCTGCACGTAATAAAATGGCAGCGACTGGTTATTCCAAAGCGAGCGCCAGGAATTGATCAGCAACAGCATTTTATGGGCATAGGTAATAGTGTCGGTTACGTTGGCTTCACCCTGGTACCATAAAAAACCCTTTATCGCGAATGGTGCCAAAGGCTCAATCATACGATGATAAAATTTGCCATGGTCTCCGCTTCCTTTAGCACTGTCAACACCCAGGCTTTTAAAATACCCGGAGTTTGCCAAAGCATCTTCCGGCATCCAGGGCTCTATCCTGCTTCCGCTTATTGCCGAGCAAATAATACCGATTGGTACTTTTAAATCCTGGTTTAATTTTTTAGCAAAGAAATAGCCTGCGGCAGAGAACGCTTTTAAGGCCGAATCCTGCGCAATGTTCCAGCCTGTATGATTCGGATTTTTATCTATCGTAAGGTTTTTTTGCGTTGTTAAGAAAATGCGGATGTTTGGGTTATGAGCCCGTTCTAATTCATCAACCGGTGAATTAGCCGTACTGGTATCCGGCTTGGCAACCTTCATGTTTTTACGCATCTCGTAAGACATGTTTGACTGGCCCGAGCATACCCAAACTTCCCCAACTAAAATATTTTCAAGTTTAATAGTGTTTGTACCACTAACAGTTAATGTTGCAGGTTTACCAGATGCGGTCATAGCATCAAGCATTATTTTCCAGTTACCGGACGCATCTGCAATGGTATTTTTCGTTTGTTTCCCAAAAGTAACAGATACTTTTTCATCAACTGCGGCTGTTCCCCAAATAGGTACCGGCTGTCCGCGTTGCAATACCATGTCATTACCCAATATTTTTGGTAACGATACTTCTGCACGTAATCCCGTGCTAAATAGCGTTAAAACAACCAATAAATAAAACGCCTTGCTCCTGCTCATCTGTTAGTTACTGGTTTTACATGATTTAATATAAAATACAGCCGGTTTATCGCTGTCACTTGCTCTTGGCAGATCATAATTTTGGTCTGTAGGTGTATCAGCATCCGGGAAACGCCTTACGCCTCCTGTGCGGAATACCACGCGTTTAACAGCCACAACAGGCGCGAAAAACAAATTGGCGCTTCCTTCCTTGCCGTCAATACTTACTGTATAAAAACGTGTATCAGTATTTAGCTTAACTACAATATGATAGTCCTTATTGGCTTCGTATTTCTTCATTAAATTCTTGTTACGGTAACCTGCTTTAGCTATAAATGCCCCTGTAGAATCCAGCGTCAGGCGGATTGCTGCCTGACCTTTTTCATCCTGGAACTCGATATCCAGCATACCGTTATTGGTTTGCCCTGCTGATACTACAAAATCGGCGGTTAATCTTTTTGATGCAGGTACTACACGTTCTGCCTTGGCATAATCAAATAAATCATGATCATGTAAAGCCAATGCTTTTGTACCATCATTCAATTTCTCGATACCTACATGCGCCCAAAGTGGACTAAATGTATTCCATTTTTCCAATTCCTTACCGGCAGGCAACGCGTTAAAATCTTCGTTAGCATGTCCGTCAGCAATATCAGTAACAGGAACAGGAATAGATGATACCCAAATATCTTCTTTGTTCATGCTATAAGTAACCCATAGCTTCCCATCAGGAGGAATGCCGTTGCCCTCTTCAATACCACGGGTATACTGCGGGCCATATGATTTATAGGCACCACCGTAACGCAATGAAGATATTTCGCCATTTACTAATAACAGGTTCTTATAATCCAACCCATCATTACTTACCGATATAGCTAAAGGCCAGCGAAACTCAGATGGATTATAAACTGTAGCATATTTTCCATCAGATGTCCGTTGACCCCATATTTTGGCATTAGCAGTTACAAAATGCGGCGCACGTGGAGAATTGGCCGGCCAGGCTTTGCCATTATCTGTACTTATAGATGTAAGCGCATATTTCCATAAACCTACTACTCTGCCATCGGGCAGGTGGTAAAAATTAAATGCCTTATAATCTTTATGTAATGGAATCAAAGGATCTTTTCTATCAGTTTCTTCTGCCCATTGCATCATCATTAACGGGTTAGCCATTAACTCATCACAAGCTTCAACAAATCCCTTGTCTTTACTGGTTTTGTAGAATGGGTAAGATGTGTTGGATTCGTTCCATTTTGGGTTGTAGTGGATAAAATATATAGGGCCGTATTTACCGTCAGGATAAACTTCACGAACTACGCGGCCAATGCCCAAGCCATCGTTAGGATCGTCATGGCCATCTAAACAAATACCATAGAAACCCAATACCAATAAGCGTTTTGATTTGGCAGTGTACCAGCCCATACGTTGATGCATTACAGAATATAAATCCTTTGCTACACCGGGATGGCCTTCTTTGGTTGTGCCATCAGGTATTTTATATTGCGGGAAAACAACGGTTGGTTTTGACCAGTTTTCACCATCCTTCGAGGTAATAACTAAGGTTTGTCCCGGTGGAACACTCTCGCCTACTTTATCACTTAAATACTCTACATAAAAGGTATTGTTCCAATAGCAAAGCATCGGCGCGTGGTTATAGGTAAATCCAAAACCATCAGCCAGTTCAGGATGCTCCCGGTTTGCGCGGAATATTTCCATACTGTGCACACCTACTACCTGGCTTAGCTGGCCGTTATGGTAATCAACATTGGCAACGGTTGTTCCGCTGTAGTGAACGGTATCTTGTGATTGTGCATTAGTAAAGCAGCATAATACCAGGCAGAAAACCATTATCTTCTGTAAGCTGTCCGTGAGGACACAGGCAGCGGGGTTTAATATTTTATTTAATGTCTGCATTTTGGCTTAATTCGCTTTCGCTGCTTCAATTACTTTGTTTAATTCTTTTTTTGTCACCTTGAAAATAGTACCGTGTTTGTGCCCTTCGGGCACTTTAACGCTATCGGCTATATCAGTAAATGTCTTAAAATCAGTTGTACGCATAGCGCCAAATTTCTTTAAGCGATATGAATCGTAATAGATCAGCCAGTTATCGCCCGCTTTTGTAGCTGTTGGGCCTTCGCTGTACATTTCGGTGAAGCGTTTGGTGTAATTGGTGTATGGGCCAAGCGGGTTATTGCTAAAAGCTACCAGGATATTCCTGTTAGGACGGGTATTATCTTTCATTACCAGCACATAATCTCCCTTACCTCTTTTTACAATCTCGGCATCTATTACACTAAAACCCGGGTCAAGGAATAATTTGGTTGGACTGAATGTTTTAAAATCAGTTGTGGTTGTATAATACAACCGGTGATTGTTGTTTTCATCTTCTTCGCCTTTCGGGAAACGGTTAGGAACGGTTGAAGCAAATACGATGATAAACCGGGTGCCTTCATCGTCATAAAATATTTCGGGCGCCCACGCATTTACCGCTGTTGGCTCATAACCCATAACATTAATATGCTCTTCTTTTGACCAATGAATCAGGTCGGGCGAGCTGGCATAGCCTATTCCCTTATCATCTTTCCAGCCGGTTGTCCATACCAAACGGAAAATACCATCCGGGCCCTGCGTAATTGACGGATCGCGCATGATCTTTGCATCGCCAACTTCAGGCTTCAGAAAAATATGGTTCAGATCTACCCAATGATAAGCGTCATAGCTGTACAAAAGGCGCAAACCTTCATTAGCCGGCTCATGAAATGACGAAAACATGTACACGTTTTTACGCGAGCTACAAGCCGTAATAAAAATTACGGCAAAGCCCAACAAAACATATTTACAAAATCGGTTCACTCTACTAATTGGTTTATATGGCATCAATGATCAGTACCCAATCATTGCCATTTTTTTTCTCGCCGGGAGGATTAAATTTACGCATTTTTGATTTAGCAAATGTGCCAATCGCGGTAGTTTCACCATTACGGGGATTATACCATGATGCCTTGATTTTACTGCCTTCCAGTATATTCGTATTAACATCCATATCTCTACCTGTATAAGTATAAATGAATGCATAATTTTTACCACGGGTTGCTATCAGCCTGTTATATTTTTCACCCTGTCCACCAGCTATTAATGCCTGATCGGGTACGCGGTCAAAATATGGTCTTGACAACATTAGTTTTTTCAAATAGACCATTTGCTGTGCGCCCGGATCATTTATTGACTGATACCAATATTCTTTAGAGCCGTAAGCACTGCCCTTATCTGTTGGCTTGTGCATTTGCATTACATCGTTATTGCCATAAGTGTAACCGCTGGCACCTGCAAAAACCGACCAATAGCCATATCTGCGTACATCGGCTGCTGTCCATCTCGGTAATGTTAAATCATGTAAGCCAAAAGGTATCTTTTCGTAAGATGGTTCGGCATCCAGTGTTGGTTTGGCTGGCGTTTTAGCATAATCTGTAGCAATGTATTTCCAATTATCTTCGCCGTAATGTAAATCTCCTTTTGAAGTATCTTGTGCATAGGTACGGTGTCCTGATTGTACCGAATTAAAATCCAGCCATGGTTCGTTATGGAACCAGGTTGATGATTGGGTACGACCGCGGGGATGATAGGTTATTAAATGATTAGGATCAAGCGCGCGCAAGGTGTTGCCTATGGTATTCCATACTTTTAGTGAGTCTGTGCCTTGTATATCGCCGCCGTTCATCCATATCACGTTTGATTTATCGCGGTAACGCTTGGCTAAAAACTCGGCATAAGCTTTTGCTTTAATAGCACTTACGTGCTCGCCTTTAACAACTGAACCCCAAACAGGTACTAATGCGGTGTATATTCCGCGTTTAGCAGCTTCGTCAATAACCCAGTCCATATGATCCCAGTAATCATACTCTTTACCTTTCCCGAATGTATTGCCGGGTGTAACGCGTGGTGTGGCTACGTTTTTATTCACCAGTGCCGAATCACCATAGGCATCCATATCACCACCACCGTGTACTACCATTAACTGTATAACATTGAATCCTTGTTTTTGGCGGGTATCCAGGTATTGAATTGTTTCTTCCCGTTTCATTTTAGTGAATAGCAGCCAGCCGGTATCGCCCAGCCAAAAAAACGGCTTGCCATCTGCCGTAAAATAACGGTGATTATCAGATATTTTGAGCACCGGCAAAACACTCACTTCACTACTTTTGAAAGACAAAAGCAGGAATGATGCTATTCCAATCAGGACAATTTTCTTCAACATAATTTTAAATACGGCTTAACCATAAAATGGAAATTCCACCGTTAGGGTTTTTAATATCTGAGCTACCACCTTTTACCTGTTCAGCTCCCGTAGTTACCTTACCAGTTTTCGCATCAACCCATTGTATTTTATAGGTTGAGTTTGCAGTAAGATCTAAATGAACAGACGAATTGCCGTCGGTGTAAATAATATATCCAGATGCATTAGCTAAAACTAATTGTCCTTTTGGCGTGCCTGCTAAGTCAACAGGCTTCATGCCTTGCGCGGCTGTTAAAAAGTTTTTATCAGTTGCGGCGGGTAATGCAGGTATTGAACCGCCTGCCATAAATACTGCCCATCCAAAATGCTCATAGCCATCTGCCGAAAACAACACCGCCTTCTCCGGATATTTCACCTTGTATTCATGCACAGCCTGGTAAACCGACTCGAATGAAACTGCTTTTGGTTTATCCAACCGTTCCTGCTGACGCGGCGCTAAACTTTTACCACCTTCGGGCGCATATAATTTACCGTTGCCTTCGTAATACCAGTAACGGATATCTATTACGTTAATAACTGATGCAGTAGCCGGATTTGAAAGTATCGCATCCTGAACATCTTTAGTAGCGCTTATCGCGATGATCTCCTTTTTCTTGTGCGTATCTTCCCATTGTTTAACAGTCTCTACCCAAAACTTAGCAAAGTGCAGCGGACCCGTAAATTCAGCACTGATAGATTGAATCACTCCATTGTTATCAGCGAAATTATCCATGCATTTATCAATATAAGCAACTAATAGCTTATGCCTTGCGGGGTCATTTTCTTCATAAAATTGCTCGGCCATAAACTGGCGTTTGTCGCCGGCATAATTAACTGGTTCAGGGAAACCTGTACCGTTTATGTTGTTGGCTGTACGCCATGGAAAATCAGCATAATGTGCACCTGCTTCAATAATATTATGCTGGAAGAAATTGTTGTGGAAAAGCACTAACCCTTTTTCATCAGCCAAATTCGCAAATTGTTTTAACCTGTCCCAATACCAGGTATTATACTTGGTTAGGTCATATTTACTTAAACCGTCGTATGCTAATTCTTTTCCGCTACGTGCAAAAGGCAGCTCATAAAACGGAGCCCATACATCGCCATTTGCACGACGGATACGTTCGTGATCGTCGCGGCGGCGCTCATACCAAAGACCGTAGTTATGTTCTAAAACTGATGTATTACTTTTTAACATCCAGTCGCTAACTTCATTTAAATCGTCGGTTAAGCCTGTTCCTGTTTGTCCGGGTACCCAACGGGTAATATCCGGTTTGGCGGTTTTAACTAAATAATCGGGCTTCACATTTCCGTTCCACCACGGTGTTTCGTAATGCCTGCCGCTTATAACTTCATCACCCCTAACTAACCAGCCATTTTTAACTGCCATTTTTGGCGCCAGTGAAGGTGCGGTGATTTTACTAAGTCCTATTTGATCAATGGTTTTAACGCCATTAGCAGCAATGCTGATTGCGTTACGCTGAGGTGCGCCATCTATCCAGTTTGCCATTGTTGTGGCTGGCCTCCTGGCTGCTGCCAATAATGCGGCTGCTTCTTCAACGGTTGGGCTGCTTGATGGCTCTGTTGTGATATACAATATCTGCGCTTGTTTGCTAACATCTTTATTTAAGCGGTTAGCCAATTGAGCATAGTAAAAGCTACGCGGACCAACCGTACTATTTGATGATTCCCAGTAGCCATCGCCACCAAATTGCGCCCAGCTACCATAGCTCCAGTTTTGGGCGGTTGGTGCTTGATAACAATCTATGTGCGCGGCAGTACAGTTCCATACCATACTGTTGGCCGTGTTCCAGCCAGCACCCTGGTCGTCCTGCTCTAAATTTTTATAGCTTAATGATTGCGCATCAATATTGGCAATATCAAATAAAATACCCGATGCCCAGCTATCAATACTGCCGCTAAAGCTATAAGGGCGAACAGCGGTACACTGAACAAAAGCATTAGGGCCCGGTGCACAATAGCCCGTAGCGAAATCATGGTAACCTTCTTCGGCATTTAAACGCTGAAAAAGTGTTTGGCCCCCCATGGTTAAAAATGTATTGCGGCGGTATCCGCCAATTTCTGAAACCGGCGCAACTGATTTACAATCCTCAACCGTAATACGGTTACCTGTATTTAATACAAACACTGCCGAACCTGCAAAATGCTCAAATATAACTTGCCTAACCCATGAATCGGTAACGTTTTCCATAGTGATGGCTTCCCAGCGGTGGGCTTCATCTTTTGGATTATTTACATCATATGTTGATTGCAGTTTAATATTCTCTACACCTGTTTGCGCAATCCTGCCTTGCCAATCATATTTCGCAATAGTACCACCTCCATAGGCTGAATCAAGGGCTGTAGTTAATGGCGCGTCAATTGTTATCGCGTTGCCATTAACAGCAGTTACTTTTCTATCCCAATAAATATCGCGTTCGCCGGGTTTCCAGGCTAAAGCGCCTAAACCACCGCCGAAAGAATTTACTTTAAGCACATCTAACCAGGCTTGTGTGCTGGGGCGTTTTATTATGATATGGTCACCGGCTTTTACATTACCTGCCGAAGCGATATGAAACGTAAAAGCATTTACCGGCACGTAGCCGTCGGTAATTTTAATTTCTTTTTCATTATGACGATCATTTTTTCCGATGATCTTTATTAATGTTTCGCGGGTTGTTCCTGCGCCAATTAAAGTAGTACCATTAGCGGACATGCCACTACCCCTTAATACAACACCCGAGGCATTGATCTTTAAGCTGCCCTTAACTTCATAAACACCTTTATTGAGCAATACCGCCCCCCTGCTGCCATCAGCGTTTAATGGTAAAGTGGCCACATAATCTAAAGCTGATTGTATCCGTAAAGTTGCATCACCCGGTTTTACGGGTACCGTAACAACTACGTTAACAGTTGGTATAGGGCTTTCAGAAGCCATATAACCACAATACGAATAATCGGGTATACGATCACCTTTTGCAGCAACTGCATAGGTTAATTTCCCTGATTTCTCGCCTGAAACAGGCGATTGTGGTTTGTCTGCTTTTTTTTTGCCTTGAGAAAACAAGGGTGTATGTAAACACATACACCCTAACCAAAAACAAACTATTATATAAAGACTCTTATTTTCGCTGAAACGGCTCATTATTAATATTTCATTGCTTTGACTTCTGTCAAGGATTTTTCGCCTTTTTTGGCAAGATCATTCAAGTAAACTTCAATATTTGAGTAACCACCGCCGTTTTTGGCAGGTGCTGCTGAATCATTAGGATTCTTTGGATTAAGACCATGAGCAATTTCCCACGCATCAGGAATACCGTCATTGTCAGAATCTTTGTAAGGCGTTCCCTTATATTCAGGGTAGCCACCTACCTGCCATGGGGCAGTAATGATACCTAACTTGTACGAGTCTTTAGGTAATTTACGCACTTTGAATTGGAAGTCTGTATCAGTTACCATTTCTTTGTAAGTAATTTTACCTGTACGCACTTGTTCGGTTATACGTTTATCAACCGCATCACGAATAGGCAAGGTTGCACCGGCATTAGCGATATCATATTTGTAGGCATCTTCTGCAGACATGATAGGAACAGGTGTCATAGCAAACGGAACGTCAGATTTCATGTAATCTTTATATTTACCGGCATCTGGTAATTCTTTACCTCCTTCGCCTTCAACCTGTATACCACCAGCCCAAGGATCTTTAGTTATCTCAGGATAACCTTCCATGATATTGCCAGCAGCGTAAACGCGACCGAAGTATTTTTCTTTTAACTTACTACGGCCAGATTCCGGCTTTAATATACGGTGACCCACAGGCTCATTTTTTGGTGTAACCGGTCCCGGTTTAAAATAGTTACCTATAACATTAAAGTTACTTGTATAATCACCACCATCCATTGAACGGTGATGCCAGTTAAATACTACGTTATTAACGAAGTTATATACACCGTTCCAACCTACAGATGGGTTACGGCCGGTATTATCTGCCCATATGTTTCTCATTAAAGTGCTATTCTCACCACCTGTTGTGCTACCGAATGAGTGGTTCCAATAATCAAGCGCTTCTGAATAAATACAGTTTTGAATGGTAATATTAGCTGTACCATGTTTTTCTTCTTTTGAACCATCCATTGGGTCGAACATGTGACGATACATAGAGAAGTTTTCATCCAGGCCCCAGCTTGCAGATACGTGATCGGCAATGATATTTCCAACCGGGTTACCACCCAAAGCATCATCTCTGCGACCAACATTGGTTTCGCCACGACGGAAACGCATATAACGTATTACTACATCATGTGTATCTACCCAAAATGATTCACCTGCAACGCAAACACCATCGCCAGGGGCGCTTTGGCCTTCTATAGTAATGTAAGGCGCCCTTACACTTATTGGTGTTTTAATACGGATAATACCAGAAACATTAAATACTACTATACGCGCGCCACCTTGCTCGCATGCCCAACGTAAAGAGCCGGGCCCGTCGTCGTTTAAATTAGTTACCACATAAACCTTACCGCCACGACCGCCAAAACTATATTTACCGCCGCCTTCAGCACCCGGGAACGCCAAAATTTTTGCTTGCGGCAAAT
>Ga0207153_1036_pt1 | contig 28972 bp, 31 predicted proteins | sample Alteio_BWMinHeat_27_FD_153580 | JGI IMG/M metagenome (GOLD analysis project Ga0207153, IMG submission 153580) | Enriched cells from forest soil in Barre Woods Harvard Forest LTER site, Petersham, Massachusetts, United States -... | ecosystem: Environmental > Terrestrial > Soil > Temperate forest >...
GAGTATGACCGCGCAATGTATCTGTGCGGGGCGCGGGTGACCGAGGTCGTTACGCTCGACGACTATAAGCGCGCATGCGGCGCCGGCAACGCGGTGATGACGAATTTTTTCAACGCTGCGGAGGACGAGGACGGAATCGCAGGCAGCGCGCAGATTGGCCGGGAAGAGTGGCTGCAGGTGGCGCATCAGTACAAGATTCCCTGCCATCTGGACGCAGCCGCGGATATGCCTCCGATTTCGAATCTATGGAAGTACACCGGCATGGGCTTCGATCTTGTGGCGTTTTCTGGGGGCAAGGGAATGCGAGGTCCACAAAACGCGGGCCTGCTGCTTGGCAGGAAGGTCCTGACGGACCTGGCCCATGCGAACAACAATCCGGGAGACGGAATCGGCCGCGGCATGAAGGTAGCCAAGGAGCAGATTGTGGGCATGGTTGCGGCGGTGGACTGGGTTCTCTCGCACACGGAAGAGTCGATGCAGGGCGACTACCAGAAGCGGGCCGATCTGATCGCCAGCGCCGTGAGGGGCATCCCTTCGGTCAGGACGGAGACAGTGGTTCCCAAGATCGCCAACCATGTTCCCCATCTCCTGATACGCTTCGACCCAGCAATCGCTGGCGTCACGACTGGCCAGATCGTTGCCGATTTGCGCACGGGGACGCCTTCGATCGAACTGAACCCGAACACCGGGCAAAAGCCTAACCAGGGCATACCCGCGGATGCAAACACGCTCGTGGTTGGGGTCTGGATGTTGCAGCCCGGCGAAGATGCGATCGTGGGCCAGCGGATTCGCGCCGCCCTTACGAAAAAGGCCTGAATTTTCGCAAAGATCGTTACGCTTCCGCATTGCTGCGGTTCGCCGGCAATCTTCGCCCTGCGCTTTTTCATCGTATGAAAAGGATTCGAACAAATCCACGTTTCCCCTTGAATGAGCCTAATTTTTTGTGGCATTGTACCCGCACACTGGGGTGGGGGGTGTCCTGTGAGCGAAAGATTCCGTCGGTTCCTGCTGTTGTACTCAATCGTTGCAATACTGCTCGTCCTTACCTCGAGCGCGGCGTGGGCCGATGTGACCGGCTCCATTTCTGGCGTAGTTCATGATCGTGCCCAGGCCGTGGTTACGGGCGCCAAGGTCACAGTCACAAACGTACAGACCAATCTTACCCAGGAAGCCACCTCGGGCGCGGACGGCTCGTACCACTTCCTCGCCTTACCGGCAGGCAACTACCGGATCACTGCAACGGCCGCTGGCTTCAGGCCTTTTGCCACCACCGACATCACGCTGCAGGTGAACGATCAACTCCGCATCGATATTTCGCTGCAAGTCGGCACGGTGAAGGAGGAGATCAGCATTACGGCGGATTCGGTGCACGTCGAAACGGAAAACTCGCAATTGGGCGACGTGGTTGATTCGAAAAAAATGCTTGCTCTGCCGCTGAATGGCCGCAGCTATCTTGACTTATTGGGCCTGCAAGCGGGCGTGGCACCCACCACTGCCGGGACGCTTTTGGGAAATACTCAGAGTGACAGGCCGGTTTCAGGCTACATCAGCAATGCGGGCAATGTCTCGGTTAACGGCCAGCGCGAAACGGCAAACGCGTTCCTCGTGAACGGAGGCGACGTCAGCGAAGGGCGCAATCTGGGAGCGGGTTTGGTTCCAAACCTTGATTCGGTCGAAGAATTTCGGCTCATTACCAACAGCTTCGACGCCGAATACGGGAAGTTCAGCGGCGCAGTCATGAATGCAATTACGAAGTCCGGCACCAACGGATTCCATGGCGACGTCTTCGAGTTTGTGCGCAATGACAAACTGGACGCAGCGAACTTCTTCACCCCGCAGAAATCCGAACTGCGGCAAAATCAGTTCGGTTTTGCTGTAGGAGGGCCGTTCTGGAAGAACAAGATCTTTTGGTTTACCGACTATCAGGGCACAAGGAAAGTGCAAGGCGCCGAAACAGGTGGCTTATTCTTGCTGACGGCCGACCAACGCAAGGGCACTTTTGACCCTTCACTCTTCGTAAATCCCGCGGTCGTCAATGGAATTAACACCTTTATCCCAAGTACGGTCGTAGGCAGCAATCCCGGACAATGTCCTAATTGCGGCTGGGCAGAGCTTCTGACGGCCCGTCTGCAGCCTACAACAGGTCAGACCATCACGGCTGGCGAACCTTATGCCGAGGTTGAGGTACCAGATGGAAGTCCGGTGGGATTTCACCTCGCTCCGTGCAACGACCCCACTCAATGCGTTTTTCCTGGGGGCGTCATCCCCATGGCGGCATTCTCGCCGGCGGCGATCGGAACTCTGCCTTCCATTCCCGCCCCGAACGTTACGAACCAGTCATTCAACTATTCGGACAACAGCGGGAGAAACAGGATCAGCGATAACAAGATTGGCGAGCGCGTTGACTTTAACAGCCAGAAGACCGGCAATTGGTCCTTCTATTACCACTTCGACGATTCAACCGTCTCGAACGCGCTCGGTGTCTCCAGCACTCCAGGTTTCCCCACACTTACACCGACCCGCGCGCAGGAATTCGTTATGAGTAATACCAAGACGATTGGGCCTACTGGCGTGAATGAGGCGCGGGCGACCTTCTTCCGCACCTCGACCCACGCGAATACCCCAAGCGGCGGCTTCGCGTCGCTTGCATCCTTGGGGTTCGATAACTCAAATGGTCTGGGGATTATTACCGATGGCCTGCCTGGGACCAAGCAATTCATGCCGCGGCTCTTTTTCAACGGCTTTAGTGATGGCCCATCTGATTTGATCACGTTCCAGCCCGATAACACCTATGTGGTGTCTGACAGTTTCTCGAAAGTCATCAAGAACCATACCCTGAAGTTCGGAGGCGAATTCCGCTATCTGCAAGTGAACGAGCGCAATTTGGCGGACGTGAATGGGGCTTTTAGTTTCGACGGCAACGTGACCGGCGACGGCAGTGATCCTAGCCAGTCTTTCGCAGATTACCTGCTGGGCGCTCCGGCGAGTAATAGCGGTTACACCCAAGCGGCTTTGCAGCTACTGGACTCCCGCACACGTTACGGTGGCGCTTTTGTGCAGGACTCCTGGAAGGCAAAATCTAATCTGACTTTGAACCTGGGTCTGCGATGGGAAGTCAGCATGCCGTGGTATGACACGCAGGGCAAGATTCAGACTTGGGTCAAGGGAGAGCAGTCAACGGTTTTTCCGAATTCTCCCACAGGGCTCGTATATCCCGGCGACCCGGGCATTCCTAAGACCCTTGCACCGACGCGATATAACAACTTCGGGCCTCGGGTCGGAATTGCGTACTCCCCTGACTTTCATGAGGGAGTTCTGGGCAAGGTTTTCGGCGGGCCAGGCAAGACCAGCATTCGTGCGGCCTATGGTCTGTACTATACGTCCGTAGAGGACCTGAACCTGTTCTTCGAAGTGGCGGATGCTCCGTTTGGTCTGTTCTGGACGAGTCCAACTCCTGTCGAGTTTTCCGAGCCCTTCCGCAACCGTCTCGACGGAACCCCGCAACAGAAGCGTTTTCCGTTCACCCTGCCGACCCCGGGCAGTCCCGCGAACAAGACTTTGTCTTTTGCCGTTTACGAGCCGATGTCCTTTTTCCCGGGATATGACATTCACAACCGGCTGCCGTACGCTGAACACTTCAACCTCTCCATTCAGCGCGAGCTGAGCAAATCAACCGTTCTCACACTGGCTTACGTTGGAACGGAGGGCCACCGGCTTATTGAGCAAGAGGATGTCAATCCAGGTAATGCCGCTCTTTGCATGCAGCTGAACAATCTAGGAGCGTTCGACTCAACAACTGGAAACCCGGGTTGCGGACCCCAGGGCGAGCAAGACACTTATACCCTTCCTCTAGGGGCGACCTTGGGGGTGCCATGCGCCGACGGCACGCCAAACAACTGCGTTTATGGCACGCGAAATTTTCTTCTTAAAAACAACTACTGTCCCGAATCGCAAGGGTTGTGTTTTGGTAACGCCAATACCCTAACTCACCTGGCAGCGAACTCGATCTACCACTCCGGCCAGATCACCATCGAGCGCAAGGCCGGGGATTTAACACTGCTGGCGTCTTACACCCTTGCCAAATCTATAGACAATTCGTCGGCGTTTAACGACCTGGTTAATTTCCAGAATCCCAGGTTGAGCCGCGGGTTGTCCGATACTGACGTTCACCACAATTTTGTAATGAGCTACGTATGGGCGATCCCATTCGACAGAGCTTTTGGTGGATTGCCGAAGCGGCTGACGCAGGGCTGGCAACTACAAGGCATAACCCGTTTTGCCACCGGCTTCCCCATCCAGCTGCAGCAGAGCGGTGAAGATATATCTCTGGCGGGAAGTGCTTCCACGGACATGCCAGATCGTGTCGGCCCGGTGGTGATCGTGAATCCGCGCAAGGTGAATACGAATTGTTCTACGTTTGACCCCAACAAACCGGGATCTGGAACTGGATGCTATTTTCTGCCGCAGGCATTTGCCCATAACACCACGCTTGGAACTTTCGGAACGGCCAACCGGAGATTTTTCCACGGCCCTGGCATCAACAATTTTGACATAGGCATGACCAAGCGGCTTCCCATCACGGAGGCAAAAGTCCTCGAATTCCGTGGTGAATTCTTCAACATCTTTAATCACGCGCAATTCTTAAACCCGAGTGGGGATATCGATGGCAACTTTGGAGTTGTCACGAACGCACGTGACCCGCGCATCGGGCAACTCAGCATCAAATTTGTCTGGTGATCTGATGATGCGGGCGAGGCCAGTCGCGCCCGCTCTCTCTTTTTTTACGCTTCTTCGACCGCCTCAAGTGGTTGTGTACCCGTGCTAGGCTGTTGTCATGAAGGTTCGGCTGCTTCTTCTGTTTCTGATTGTATGTCGCTGTTTTGCGCAAACAGCCGAGAGCTACCGCAGAGACGCGACCGAACTGGCTCGGCACAAGTCTTGGGTTCAGGCAATCGCGAACTATCGCAAGGCATTGGAGCTCGAACCTAACGATGCCCTCACCCACTACAACTTAGCCCTTGCACTTAAATATAAAGGTGAAGCCAGGCAGGCTGCCGAGGAGTTCGAGGCCACGCTGCGCCTCAAACCAAAATCGGCCGACGCTCATTACGGACTCGGCGCCGCTAGGTATGATCTTCAGGACCTACCCGCCGCGATGAAAGAGCTGCATATCGCGATTGGGCTCAACCCTGCGAACGCCGCCGCCCATCGGCTATTGGCGCGTGTTTATCTGGAGCGGAATGACGCTTCGGACGCCAAAAGTGAACTACGGCAAGCCATCGCATTGAAGCCAACTGCCGAGCTGTACTCCGATCTAGGCGTCGCAGAAGGACAGTTGGGTGATCTTACCGGTGCTGCGGCCGCATTTCGACGAGCCCTCGATCTGAATCCGATGCTTGCCCAGGCACACATGCTGCTGGGCGTGACCTTGCGCCGGCAAAACAACCACGCCGACGCGCTTGCGGAATTCCGCAAAGCCGTGGCCATCGATCCCAACGATCCTCAAGCACAATTCAATCTGGGCAAGGAACTCAAAGCCAGCGACGACTTGGCCGGCGCTGTCGCGGCGTTCCAGCGCGCTATCGAGCTGAAGCCTGATTTAGAAGCTGCGCATTACAACCTGGGTCTTGCATTGCGCGCTCAAGGCCAGACCGAAGCCGCCCAAAAAGAAATGAAAGAGCTGAATGCGCTGAATGATTTCCGGGCACGCCTGGCGCAGGCGAAATTGCTGATTCTTCAAGGCGTCGGCGCGCTCAAAGAACAAAAACTGGATGACGCTCTTGCATTTTTTCAAAAGTCAATCGAGAAAGGTCCGGAACTGCCGACCGGCTACTATTATCTGGGTCTTACCTGGGAGCGCAAGAACGACGCAGTCCAGGCCTTGGCAGCCTATAAGAAAGCACTCGAGATTAAACCGGACTACGCACAGGCTCATTCAGGCCTTGGGTTACTGTACTGGCACGAGAATGATCGCTCGCTCGCGCTCGAGGAGTTCCGGCAGGCGGTCATGTGCGATCCCGATCTCGCCGAGGCGCACTACAACCTAGGCCTGGCGCGGTCGCAATCAGGAGATTTAGACGAGGCCGCTCGCGAGCTGACGGATGCCATCAGTCTCGATCCCAACTACACCGATGCGCGGGTACAGCTGGCATTGGTACTCAGCCAGAAAAACGATACGGCGGCCGCGGCTAATGTGTTGCGCGAACTCGTGCGCCGCGATCCGAACTTCGCGGAAGCTCACAACAATCTCGGGTTGGTGCTTTTGCAAGGCGGCAAGCTCCGCGAGGCGCAGCAGGAGTTCAATGATGCAGTGCGCCTCAAGCCGCGCTATGCGGAGGCGCACTACAATCTGGCGCTTGTACTCCATCAGCAGGGAAATGAGGCAGAATCGCGCGCAGAATTCAATAAAGCCTATGAGATAGCGCCAGCGTTGAAAAACGCCCCCCACTGATGACAAATGCGACAGGCCGAGGCTTAGCCGAGAAGCTCAGGGAGACATAAGCAAAAGTGACGATTCATTTCTTTGAGGTCGAATATGCCACCGCGACCAAGGGCTTGCCACACTCCATGCACCGTGCCTTTAATCGAGACGTGATCAATCCGCAGGACGGGCACATCCTTTGCGATCCCAAGCGGGCGGCCTGGGGCTTGAGCTTGAACATCCACCGAAATATCAGGATCGTAAACAGCACGATCAGCAGATCGAGTGAAATACTCACCGCGCTCATAGCAGCGACCCCCTCTTGGCGAGTTCCCGCCCCTTCGTAAGCGTTTCTATGTCGTTTCGAATCGGGCTCTTGGGCTCGCTGACAAACCTAAGGTGGAGGAACTTCAGATGGACTGGCTTAGGTCAGAGGACCTGAATGAGGAGAAAAACGTAACCGCCTCTGCGGTTATTATATCAGTCGAGCCCTCTCGCTGTCGTTGCCAAGCACGTTCCGGTAGTGGTGCAGTTTGAAATCCACAGGGGTAGCAATCGGTTCCGGCCTGTGGGAAACTGTCGGCATGCCAAAAGATCGAAAAAAGACGTATTCGGATCTCCAATCAGAAGCCTCTCGCGCCAAGAAGCAGCCGAGGAAGAAGAAGAAAACGTCCCGCGAGGACCTAAATCAAGCCGCCGCGCGGGTCGTTAAAGAGCTAACTGAGGGACGTTGATTCGTGAATCCAGCGTCGTCTAATGCGGGGTGGTAATGGAGGATGCACGCTCCCTTGAGTTCGATGGGAATTGCCCGCATCTTGTGGTTTCGTGAATCCCCGACGACATCTGGCCATTGCGCTCAAAACCTCCGGGCTAACAAGTTCCGCTGGGACGATTGGGCGTCCCCGATTCCTGAGTCGGAAGGTTCTGCGTGGCTGGCACTATGAACGGTGTCGTTCCGGCCAGGTTGGCCGCACATTGCAGGATCGCCTGCGGATCACCTTGCAGAGTAGACGGCAAATTCGGCATCGACTGGTCAGGATTCTTGAAATTAAACGCGCTAGTTAGGTCTCCGACCGTGGCCCGACGCCAGGCGCTCAAATTGGGCACTTCGGCCCCGAATAAAGTTTCGAGAAATCGTAAGACTGAAGTGTGATCGAAGAGGTCTGAGGACACAAACCCGCCGCGACTGAACGGCGAGATGATCAACATAGGCACGCGAAAACCTAACCCAATCGGACCGGTGATCGCTGGACTGCCGACTACCGTCGGATCCGGAACCGCCGGCGCGGTCACATATTCGCCAGGCGTGCCGGGAGGAGCCGTGACGGGTGGAACATGATCAAAGAATCCACCATTTTCATCGTAGTTCACCAACAAAACCGTCTTCGCCCACAATGCGGGATTCGCGCTGAGAGCACTAACGATGAGGGAGAGAACATTCTCTCCAAAGAGCGAAGGCGCAGGCGGGTGATCCGAAGTCAGGACCGACCCGATCAGCCAGGACACTTGGGGCAAGTTGCCCAATGCCAGATCGGATAAAAAGTCGATGGGAAACTGTGGTCCAAATGCGTTCTGATGCAGCACCGACGCTGGATCCTGGAAATTCTTGAAATAGGAGAGCACATTGTCGGACAGAATCCCGCCCAAAATATTCTCATCCGGCGACGAGTACACCTTCCAGGAAATTCCTCGAGCCTGCAGTTGCTCGGGCATGGTCGTATAGGTGAGACGGCCGTACATTGCTGAGCGACTTGCGACGATCGTTTGCAAAATCGGTCCGCCATTTTTTCCATCTGGATCGAGTGAGGCCGCCATCGTATAGAGGCGATTCGGATCGGTCGGGCCCATTACCGAGCAAAAATAGTTGTCGCAGATCGTGAAGCCGTCGGCCAGCGCGTAGTAGTAGGGGAGGTCTGCGCGAGTGTAGTAGCCCATGCTTAATACCGCGTCGTTGGAATCGATCGCTAGACGCGAATTCACAAATCCGTCCATCATGCCGTTGTCCCAGCTCTGGTGTTGCGGCACCCAGCCGTGGTCAATGTCGTGCGTGCATGCTGCGTTCTCACGGGAAGTGTCTAGGTGAAATGGCAGGAGCTGTCCCACCGGGGAGATCGTGGTATTGGCTGAATCGGGTTGCTGGAATGCGGCGCTTGAGTCGGAAAATCCACGGACGCCCCGGTAGCTTCCAAAGTAGTGATCGAAAGACCGGTTTTCCTGAGTCAGGATCACCACGTGTTCGATATCGGTTAACTTAGAGCAACCCGACGGACCGGGCGGACCGGACGGAACCAACCTGGAAATGCCGCAACCGTGCAAACCCAGAGACGCTAGCTCCGCAACTGCGGCCGCAGTTCCAATTTTTAGTAATTTTCGGCGCGTGAAATTCTGCATATATCCCTGATGCTTAGATGCGATCGCCCGAGCAAAGGAGGGACCGACTACCGAAACCCTTGGCGATCATTTTCTGCTCGGAAATGCTTGACACCTCCGACACTGTTAGAGATGGCGATTCATCAACAGCACCAATTCTCCCAGAGCAGATACCTGCGAGTATGCCGGTAATGAACAGGGCGCACTGACTCCAACGTAGAAACCTTCGCATGTGCGTGGGGATGATCTCCTGGTCAGTTGTGAGTCTCACGGTCGATGACTTTTCCTGCGCCTGGTGGAAGTGCCGAGGGCGCGAAATAACCGGTTCGGGTGCGTACCGACAAGCCTCTATAGCCCGGCGCGCCCGCTTTCACTTGGATGACTCGATACGTTCCGTCGCGCTTTCTGTTTGTGGGGACGTAGGCGATGGTGTACTGGTTACGGATATCGCGAGCAATGCGTTCGCAGACAGGCGTAACGCCGGCTAGTGATTCTGGCAGGAAGGACTCACCGCCGGTTTCCTTCGCAAGGTGCCTGAGCACACTGGGATTGCGGTCGGCATCCAGGTTATCGAAAATGCCGATCGTATAGATAATTGCATTGGGCTGCCCGGCCAGAGCCATGATCTCGGTCAGCTTATGTTTGCTGGCGTTGTCGCCGCCATCACTGACTACGATCAGAACCTTTTTATCCCGATCCCCCTTCCTCAGGTGTTCGAGAGCGACGGCAATTGCGTCGTATAGCGCTGTCTCACCATCGGCCGCGACCCTGGACAGAGCAACTTGCAACTGAGCCACTTGGTCTGTAAACGCAATATTGCTGGGAAGGCCGAACGAAACCTTCTCGTTGAAATTGACCACGAACATCTGGTCCAGCGGGTTGCTGGAACGGGCAAATGCCAGCGCAGCAGCGATAACATCTTGGCGCTTCGGCTTCATGCTTCCACTGTTGTCGACCACCAGGCCGACCGTAACCGGGATATCCTCGTGGCTGAAATACTTGATCGGCTGGGGAACTCCATCCTCGTAAACCTGGAAGTCGTCTTTATTGAGTCCGGAGACTAGTGTGTTTTTGCGGTCCTGGGCGGTTGCACGCAAGACCACCAAATCAACGTTTGCTTTGAGGGTATATTCGCCTTCCGGGCGGCTTGCCGTAGGCTGGCGTTCTTGCGCCCGAACCCGACCCGACAGTGTTACCAGAAAAAGGAAAGCGGCCAGCCACGGGGAGAAATGCAGGGCGTACTGTAGCCTCAGTCTGCGTTGTAGTGGCAGCGAGGATAAGTAACGCTTGGGCATCCGTGTTTCCTTCAGTTCATCGGGAGTCTGCCCGGAGCGACCGGACGAGCGCAGTACTTTGCGTCGTCCGGCATCCGGTCAATTGAAATGGAAGGATCCGCCCGGCTGATCCACTTCTTCACTTGGTTCAAACGGCTCGCTTGGAAAGAACCGATAAAGCGAAGCTGGCGCCAATCATCAGCAGGCCAAGCAGTCCAATCAAGGGCAGTGAGCTAGCTGTTTGCGGCAGAGGATCGGCGGCAGCCACAGTCGTTGGTTCGGCGGCAGGCGCAGGCGGTACTTCAACAACCTGAGCCAGTTCGACTGCATCTCCCGTTGGGGCAACGGCCTCGACAGGAGCCGTTTTCAGAGTTTCGATCGGAGCCGCGGCAAGCTCAGTGCGGGTCGCGAGCACAGGTGTATTGGTTTCCTTCGCCAACTCGATGGCTCTCGGTTTTTCGTATACAAATTCCTCTCCCCACTCACGCCCAGGGTAGAACCATGCCCTCAATGCCTCAGGCTCTCCGGCGGGACGTTCGCGAAACGTGATAACCGTTTTGTCCGTTGGCTTCAAGCGATAATTCGGAATTGCGAGAATTGTCGTGAGCACCTGGGTCTCGTTTTGATTGAAAATCTGGACGATGTGACGGTCGGATAGTGAATCCAGAATCTTGAAGACATACGTGCCGGCCGGCAAATTGTGCTGGCCCACGCCTGGAACTTCGAACGGACTGCTGAAGGTGACAACAGTCTTCCGGTTCCAATCATCAGCTGTCGCGGTGGACACGATGAGCAAACAGAACACGGTGAGGCATAGCACGATTCCTATTCCTTTGAGCACTTTCATGATTTCTCCTGTATTTTTCTCCGACAAACTCGCCCGGTGGTGTGTGCAAGAAGAGCTCTTTATGCTGTCGGCTTCACAAGAGGTCTACAGCCGGAGAGTCCGGCTTTTTTCCTAAGAACCGTGGAAAGTTGTTCGAGAGTCAGTATCGAGTATTGGCGAACCGATTACTGGTCAATATTGATCGTCGTGCATTTGGTGTGCCTTGGGAAGATGTTTTGAGATGCGGAGAGTATTTTCGAGAGTCGGTCGCGTGTCTTGCCTTAGCTCAGGGCTACGATTGCTTTCTGGTTCTTGATTCCACAGCTTCGGCTGCGGAGAGCTTTCGATCTCTGTGAGGTTCGGTACGCGGGGCTCCGGTATGCAGTTCACAAACTTCCCCGACAGCCGCGCCACACGTGCTGCAAGGAACCGACAGTATTTGTTTCGGGGCGAGTTCCTTCGACTTCATGCCCCCATAATGCGGCATGCGCATCGGCGAAAATGTTCAATATTGCTCATTCTCCACGTGTTAGATGCATTGAGAGGTTGACTTTTGAGTGCGCGACCATTCTTTCGAAATTGTGAGCAAAATTGAACATTTTTGTCGATTGTCGTTCTGGCACAATCTCTGGAAGGTGTACCCTCCTCAGAAGAAAGAAAGACGACCCGTGGCGACGCTAGCCACATTGCCGAAGAACAATCGGGTTTTCGACCCGAAGACATTCCTTGCCACCATCGGCGAGGGTAGGAAAGTTGTGGCTGTTCCCAAGAAACAAGCCATCTTCACACAGGGAGATGCGGCCGACGCCGTCTTCTACATTCACAATGGCAAGGTTCGGCTCACGGTCGTATCAAAGATCGGCAAGGAAGCTACGCTGGGCATATTAAGCGAGGGGGATTTTTTTGGAGAAGGCTCCCTGGCTGGACAGTCTCTACGGATGGGGTCCGCGACTGCGGTAACGGACTGCGAGCTTCTGCGGATTGATAAGAAGGCGATGATGCTTGCGCTCCACCGGGAACACACATTCTCCGATCTATTCGTAGCGTATCTGCTGGCCCGAAATATTCGATACGAAGAAGATCTGGTTGATCAGCTCTTCAACTCCAGCGAAAAGAGGCTGGCCCGCCTTCTGCTTTTGCTGGCGCATTTCGGCAAGGAAGGCGTGCCCGAGGCGGTGATCCCGAAGATCAGTCAGGAGACTCTGGCAGAGATGATCGGGACAACGCGGTCGCGAGTCAGCTTTTTCATGAACCGCTTCAGAAAGTTAGGCTTCCTCGACTATGGCGAGAACGGACTGCAAGTACATAGTTCCCTTCTAAACATCGTTCTTCACGACTAGGTTCCCGCCTGCGAACTCATTTCAGTCCCAGCTCTCCATTGTACTGTTGCATGATCCCGTAGCACTCACAAGCGGAGGCTTCAAGTTTCTTGCGATTCACGATCTTCACTGCGCCACGGTTGTACTTGATGAGTTTCTTTTTCTGCAGAACACCAGCCGCCATAGTCACGCTGGGCCTGTCCGTTCCTAGCATCGTTGCGAGAAAATCGTGGGTGATGGGGAGTGATTCCGAATCGACTCTGTCCTGAGTCATTAGCAACCACCGTGCGAAGCGCTGCTTGATATCGTGCAAACGGTTGCACGCGGCCGTTTGTGCAACCTGCATTCCCAGAACCACTGCATAGCGACTCAACATCAATTGCAGGTGTGGAGTGGATGCCAAAATGTCCTGCAATGCGGCGACTTCGACCCGAAACCCATCGCCCGTGATCTGCACCACCGCTTGAAGAGGGCTCCGGCTCAGGCCTACAGCCGCCGGCGTTCCTGTAAAGCCCTCATTGCCAACGATGCCGGCTTCGGCGGTCCCTCCGTTTTTCATTACGACAACAAGAGAAATCAACCCTCGATTTGGAAAATATGCAAATTCGAGCTTCCCGCCTCCCTCATGCAGGATTAGATGGTTCGGCAGGCTGATGTATTCGAGATGAGGACGCAGTGAGCCGTAGCCGCTATCTGAGATCGACAGAAGTATCAGGTTGCTGACTGGTTTCCCTTCGGTATTCGTCCGCTCGCCAGACTGCACGTGTTGGAGTGGTTTACCTGCCACAACCGATCCTTTCTAGCCGGCTAAATCGAACTGGTAACCCTCGCAGATGCGGGGACGAACTCGCCTACTATGCCGGGTTAACCAGGCGAAATTCTCGAAGGGGCCTTTTCCAATGCCTATCAAAAGCTACGCTGGATGCGAACCGAATACTGATCAATACTGATCCCCTCCAACACGCACCCAACCTGAACGACTCAATCGATTCCGCTTCAAATCAGCTCCAAGTCTGGCTTGCCTACGATGGGAAAATCTTCCGGTATGTAGGATGCCCGACAGACTATCCAAATCAGCGCCGGTTAAGATGCGCGGCCATGAGCCGGAAGCTGATATGGATCGAGCAACAGCGTTTTCGCGGTTTTGGCTGCTCCGAATGTGGATGGCGGTTCAAACCTTCAGGAACGCCCAGCGGCGAGAGCTTCGATGAAATGATGCGCAACTTTGAGGCGCAGCGCGACAAAGAATTTACGTCGCATGTTTGCGGGGATCGCCCAAGAACCGAGAGTACAAACTTCTGAATTAGTTCAAACCAGCCCACGTGCGGCGAATTCGGATGGGGTTTCTCCGCAGGACAATTAGCCAAACCCGACTCCACCAACGCAAAGAGGAGAGACCACGAGCTGCGCTATGCCCGCAACAACCCGTAGTCCCAGGAGCCAAGCCTTCGGACATCGATTTCCAAGTCAGATATTTGCTGGAGTTGATCCGGGGAGCAGTCCCATTTTTGTCGCGACCAGCACTTCCAACAGAGTTGCCGTGTTACGGACGCTTCCCGAGATGGTGATGAGTGCCTCGGAAACAGGGGGATGATCGTCCGCGAGCAAATCGAGACGATCACTTACGCTGTGCAGATGCTGGGCTTCTTGCAGGATCGCATTCAAGGGCATGGGGTGCGCACCTTTCCTGAGAGCCTAAGGAGAGAAAACTTCAGATGGGCTGACTTAGTTCAGGGAACCTGAAAGAGGAGAAGGTGGTAACCACCTCAAGTTGCATCATATCACGCAAAGAGCCTCGGGGGGGCTGCCAACCCCTTGACGGTGCTCCTCGCGTTGCCCGCAATCCATTCCGCAGTCGTTACTGTGACGAGCTGGCTTTCTGATCCTTGACCTGAAGATCGTTCACGACTTGCTGAACGTTGGGCACCCCAGCCGCTACTTTCTCTGCGCTCGAACGCAGTGCTTCCGAATTCACTTCTCCGGTCAGCGTGACGACTCCGCTCTTCACTTCGTATTTCACGTTGTCGTGCATCTTGTTCTGGATCAGTGCCGCATCCAGATTGTTTTCGATGCCCTGATCCAGATCGGAATTCACGGCCTTGGCTGCCTTTTCTGCGCCGACGGGTATTACAGCAATCTGGTTGGCGACGACCTGTATTCCAGCGAAGGACTTTGCCAGGGATTCCGCCTGGGCCTTGTCGTTTTCACTAGCCACTAGTCCGTTGAGGGTCACGATGCCCTTATCGCGATCCTGGCTCACGGAAACATTTTTGAGGCCAGCCTGATCGAGCGATTTACGAATGTCGTCCGAAACGTCGGGCGACTTTGCGGAGGCCGGTGAACAGCCCAGCATGCTCCCAAGTACGAGCAGAGTGAGCAAGGGAAGGAGCAACTTATTCGTTTTCATGATTTTCCTTTGATCGGATCTGAATTGAATCCGCGAGACACCCAGATTCGCCCATGTGTCTCGGCGGCGCTGTGCAGAATCGCTCACTTTGTGAGGAAGTGTGCTGACGCGTTGAATTCTGATGACCGTAATTCTTTGCGCTCTCCGCTCTGCGCCGTAACATTCGCGCAAGGCGGTCAATTGTGCTCAGTATTCTGAAGCCGGAGGTTTGATACTGACGACTCAACAGAGTTTCCCCAATAAAAGCGAACGATCGTGAACCAACCTGGTTTTGTGGAGGTTTCGATGAACGTGAATTGGATGGATCCAAGGCTCATTGCTCTCGCCGCGGCTGTCATTGTGATCGTCGCAGTGGGGGCCTGGCTGTACGCGCGAAAACGCAGGGGCACCACGGCTGGCTTGCGGCAGAAGTTTGGGCCCGAGTACGACCGGGCCGTGCTGGCGCATGGGTCAAAAGCAGAAGCGAAATTAGCGGGTCGCGAGAAGCGAGTTGAAATGCTCAACATCCGCGATCTTGATTTGATGGAACATGAACGCTTCTCAAAGCAGTGGCAGGCGGTGCAGTCCCGCTTCGTCGATTCCCCCAAAGGCGCCGTCGCGGAAGCGGACGACCTGGTGTCTTCTGTAATGAAGGCTCGCGGCTATCCAGTAGACAATTTCGATCAACGAGCCGCCGACATTTCTGTCGACCATCCCCGGGTCGTGGAAAACTACCGCTTAGCACACCAGATCGCTCTGCGGATTGGAAAAGACGCAGCCACTACCGAAGATCTCAGAGAAGCGATGATTCACTACCGCGCTCTGTTTGAGGAACTCGTGCAGGCGCCAGTCGCTCAGGCGCCAGTGGCTATAGAAAGAAAAGAAGTCGCATAGCTGAAATGAAAGGGAGGACACATGTTGTTGAAACCAAGTGCGGAAGACCGAGCCTCGGGCAAGCTTCACGAAGTAAAAGGCAAGATCAAAGAGGAGATCGGAAAGGCAACCAACAACCCCGATCTGGAAGCCACAGGCAAGGCGGAAAAGAAAGCCGGCAAAGTTAAAAACCTGATCGGGCGTGTCGAAAAAGCCGTCGGAGAATAAGCACGACGCCCTGGCAAAACCGAACATGTCACTAACGACTAACAGAATAAATGGGTGGAAACAGTGGGAAGCGGTTCCGACAGCTGCGCGAAGATCAAGGATCTCGGTTTCAAAACGTCCAAGCACATAAACATGTATGGCGAGCGCTTTGAGATTGTTTCAGATCCCTTTGATGAGGGTGCCTGCATAGCGGTCCGCGCGACCAGCGGAAAAGATCCAGAGGTTCGCACTGTCCGTCTACCGACCGCACTTCTCGTCGGTCAGGCGGATCGATTTCTGAAGCGGCCACGCTTGATCGGGGAATCACCTCATAATCTGGGCACGTTGCCGGACACCCCTGTGGCCACGGGCGCGTTGACGACACTGCCAAGAGCGAACCTCAGTCATTCAACTTCGGTTTCTGAAAAGGAGCATCAAGATGACGACAACTGAGCAGACGAAGTGTGCACATCTTCCATGTAAATGCGACGCGCGACCTGGCGACAAATACTGCGGTCAAGCCTGTAAGGAAGCGGGATCAAAAGAAGTCGAAATTGCTTGCCAGTGCGACCATGCAACGTGTCCCCTGATCGTATAGGAATACAGCCACCATCGCCAGCTCCTTCAGCAGGGGCCTCGTTGAAAGGGGTTCGTGGAAAACGTCTACCTGCCGGGGACGGCCTTCAGTGTTTCGCCCGGCGGGCTCGCGGCAGAGCCAGGGGCACCACCTTCATCATCCATTCGTGACACAGCCTCTTCGTCCAAGTGCCGCTGAGTGGATGAAAAGGACTTTGCGACGTCACTCGTTTCTCTTCGCCAAGAGATAGTCAGCAACAAGGCGCTCTCTTCCAGCGCTTCAACGTCGTGCAACACGCCGCAGTCCAGCACCAACAAATGACCCGCCGCTATATTCACCTTTCGATCGGCCAAATGGACGCAGACCTGCCCATCCAACTGTTGAATGGAGATCCTCCCCTCTGCTCGGTGCTGCCGCATTCGAGAGCCGCTCTTCATCAGAATTAGAACGATTCGGAAATCTGGATATTTCGCGAGGGTTTTGGAACTTCGCCCCGTTTCCCGCTGCCAGGAGTCTTCTTGCCGGAGCATCTGCAGCTCTCGTTCCAGGTCGATTTGCAACAGAGGTTCCGCTAAACCGGGCAATCGATTCAATGCCTGAATGCCATCGCCGGGACGGCAGGTGCTGAGATTTGTAGCCATGATGAACACCCTTTCCTCTGCATCGCCTTCGTGGTTACTTGCTAACTACTAAACTTGCGGACCGGAATCCCCATTTAAATCGTCGGCGAGCCCCAGATGACGATGATCGACGAATATGTGGCTGCAAACTGGTCAACGCTGCACAGTCTCTCTAGAATCTCCGGCATTGCGTCTCGCCCAAAACAACGCCTTGATCGGGCTGAGATGCTGGAGTGCCAAAAGCCGGACTCCGGAAGAATGGCTGACGCATGTTGTTATACGGCGTGCACGATGAGAATCGTTGCGCCCATGAAGCCAAGCAGCGAAACGAGCAAGGGCCCGATCATCCACCAGTCGATTCGGCGGGTTTTTGGGTGCACAAGAACTTCCCTCAGCATCAAGCCTCCACAAGAAGACAGAACTAGGAGATGGGGCGGTCGTGAGGGTCCGAACGTCGATCACCAGACGCTAACCCATGACTGCCCCGCTCCGCGTTCGAACTGCCTTGCACAATACCGCTCCCCCAAATGTGGAACTGTTCAAGATTGCTCACTTTTTCATCTGGGGAAAGCCTTCTGGCTGGTTAGGGACTCACAACCGCACGATTTGCACAGTAGCCCATCCGAGCCATTCACACCTGTGGCCTGCGCAGGTAGGCTATTCATGAGCAGACTTCGGGGGAGGGCTGTTCAGCGAACGTCCCATGACTCGAAAGAGTTTGGGGCGTTTTGTTTTGGAGGAAATGTCGCAGCGACACAGAAGCGGTTCGATGCGTATGGCAGTTCGATATGTGTGGAGTCCTATCGGTCCAGCAGCACTCCCAAATCGTCTGACGCGCCCCTGGCCCTGACGTACTGCGCTTTCCCAATTGTTCCTGCACCATTCGGACCCATCTCGTAGTAAACCTTCGCGTCTAACGGGAACCGTTTCAGGACCTCTATCAGCTCTTTCACGGTCCATTCTTTGCCCTCCATGTTTCCTCCGTTACGCGGCTAAGCTGCGTTCCGCGTGTCGTTTCGCTGCAGGCGCTAATGTCCCCCTGGCCTCGTGTAGGAGCTCCGCGTTGAATTGGGCGCCGATGAGGATGACGAAGCCGGTCCAATAAAGCCAGATGCTGAACGCGAGCGCTACTCCCAGGCTGCCATAACCCTTGCTGTACGCGGAAAAATCCTGGAAGTAGATTCCGAGCAGATAAGAGAGTCCGATCCAACTGCTGACTGCGATCACCGCTCCGGGCAGCGTGCTCACGAAGCTTTGTTTCACATTCGGCGCAACGAAATAGAGGAGCTCAACCGCGAGAATTGTGCAGCCGATCGCTACCCCCCAGCGAACATAGGGCCAGAGATTTCGCTGCCCGAAAGTTTCGGTTAACCACGCACCCAGGCTGGATCCGACGAGCAACGTACCGAGAGCAATGACGAGCAGACATCCAACCGAGAACGTAAGGAGAATCGCGAGACCGCGAGTCTTCCAATAGCGCCTCGTCTCAGACACATCATAGGCCGTGTTGAGGGCATCGATCAGCGCCGTAAACCCACTCGATGCTGACCACAGGGTGAACAGAATGCCGAAGGTGAGCAGACGGCTGTGCCTAGACAGAATTGTGTCCCTCATCAAGTTTCTAAGCGGGCCCATATTGGCGGCGGGAACGACTCGCGCGACCAACCCCATGACCTGGCTAAAGAAGTCCGGGACTGGCAGATAGGCGACCACCGCGGAAAGAAAAATCAGAAAAGGGAAAAGGGCTACTACGAAGTAGTAGGACAACGCTGCGGCGAACGCCATAGTGTGGTTCTTTTCCATGTCGCGAACCACATAGACGGCCGCGTTCTTGAAGTGGAGTAACCGCACGGGATCACTCTGCGGGTTTGCCTGCCAGCGGCATTACTGGAGGCGCGGACTTCAATTGATCCAGCGCGGCCAGCACGCCCTGCCAGCGAGGCTGGTCCTTCTTCGTTTCGATCGGAACCGAAAGGTCGGAATAAAACTGCAGGACGTTATCGCGCAGCGCAGGCGGCGTCCCCTCGAACTTACGCTCCGATAACTGACCCAGCAAGGTTGCGTATGTGTCGTCCGTCAGCGAATATTCCGCAGCTTTGGTTGCGTTGCCACTATCTAAATCGCAGTTGGGAAGCACCAGCGAATCGGTGCGCACTTCTTCGAGAAACGCACGGTACTGGTCGACGGTTGTATTGATGCTTTTGAAATACAAATCCTCGGTTTGGGGAGTTGGATTGTTGAATGCCAGGCCTTTGAAAGGTCCGATTCTCGGCATGTATCGCAGGAGCGTTGACAAAATTCGTGTGCCCACGCCGGGCTTCACGTAATCCTTCCCCCACTGCCGTTCGTAGTCAGAGCGCGAAAGACGGTACAGAAACTTGCGTTTCGAGAAATCCGGGGTCTCGCGCATCAGGTCCTTCTTGTGGGTTTGCAGCGCGACCTGGGTCATCTCCGGAATCATCCGGCTGACCGCGAAACGATACGAACCCACGGCCAGATCCTCGTGAGTAAGCACGTCTTTCAACTCCACTCCGTACACGACAGGAAAGACTCGCTCCAGCAGCGGCTTGGACACCTGGAATCCGATGAAATCGTGGTACTGCTGCGACGCGTAGCGATTCTTCGCGACCTGCACCGTGTCGAAGCCAAACTCGGTTTTCAAATGCGCTGTCTTGTCCTGGGCATATCGGACTGACTTGCCAAACTTGGCGCGCAGTTTCGGATACTCGATCGCAACAGCCTGGTTGACGGCAGGATGGCCGGCGATATCCGATGCATAGTGCGACAGTGCGCCCAGTGCGAAGGCGTACTCGTTGACATCCTGGCTTTCGAGAACCAGTTCTCGAACAAAGTCTCCGCTGCGAACGTAGTGCACGAGGTTGCTGAACTCTCTGTTGCCGAACGGGTAGTAGCCCAGATCCTGGATGACCGCGCCGCCGTAGGCATAGGCGTGCGCTTCTTTCAGTTGGTCTTCCGAAAGTCCCGGATACCGCTGGAGCAGCAGGGGCTGGATCTCGTCGGTCCAGAGCAGGTCGACAATTTCCTCGTGTGTGAGAACGGAGTACGCGGACAAACAGCTGCTGCTCACGAGCACGACGAGCAAAAGCGCCGTGGCACGGACGGAAAGCAGGCGCCACCGTCGGGATGTGGCTCCGTTTGTTGGCGGGCGGCCCATGGCTCAGATGCGCCCGACAACCAGCAGAATGACGACGACGACCAGAACTAAGCCTAAGCCTCCGGTAGGGGCATATCCCCAGTCTCGGCTGTGCGACCAGCGTGGCAGCGCACCAATCAGGGCTAAGACCAGGATCACAATCAATATAGTTCCAAGCATGTTTCACTCCTTTTTTTCCTGGTGAATCAGCTTCGGTTATAGGCGCTCTGCTGGGTTTTTAATGGTCAAAACTGCTCAGTGAAAGAAGCTGGCAGGCTCGTGCGACCAACAGGACTCCTGCCGCAATGGCGGCAGCCCCAGTAGCACGGGCAACAAGTTCGGGTCTCGGCGCCAACCTCTCGACCGTAATCGCGGCGGCGACTACGGTCATTAGGCCGAGGCTCATCACGCCTGCAGCGAGCAGAATCATCATGAATCCAAAGCAGCACAAAGTGCAGTGCACACCCATGCGCAGGCCATGCTGCCATGCATTCCGAGCACCAGGGAACAATGACGGACGGCAAGCCGATGCGTTTCGGCAGCGTGCGAGTTCGTGAGTCTTCCACTCCGTGAACTGTAGAAATCCAGAGAACAGCAGCACTACGCCGATCACGACGGGTACGGATCGCGCGAGGATCGGCCAGCGCATCTCGGCCGCTGCCAAGACCAAACCGACCGCGTAAGCCGCAGCACCGAAAACTAGCCATGTGAAAAAATAGCCTGCACCCGCGATTGCCGTAGGCCAGGCAAGATCGATCCCTGCGTCTGAGGCGCGAATGGAGAGGCGGTAAATCGAGAGCGCCGGCACCAGAGAGGGCAGCATCATGGCGATCATCATCACGAGCCACATCCTCATGAACGAGGCGGCCGTGCCCAGCAAACTCTGCCCCGGCATTCGCACCCACGCCATGGACATAGTCCAGCCACCGGGCATTGGCATGCCGCCGGTCATGCGTCTGCACCAGAAGACTGTGGCTATCCCACTCGCAGCAAACAGAAGCGCACTAGTCCCGAGAAACATCCGCTCTGGCCCCAGCCCGACATGCGGGTCGAGCACGGCAGTCTCGGAGTTTGTCACCATCAGCCCATCTGTCGTGGCGGCAGACTATTGACCGTATTCATCATGACGGCGCACCCAGAATTGAGGGTTGCTCTGTCCGGCCTCATCGCGCCCATTGGGGAGCAGGTCGAGATAGTGGTAGGCGCCGTTTACCATGTCTATGCCGCGCGCATACGCCGAATAGGTGTGGAACACTTTTCCGTTCGCAGCCTTACTGAATATGCTGCATCCCGCCGCTTCCGTGCCGGGCGTTTTTTGCTCCTCAAAGTTGTAGAAGGCTTCCTTTTTCGCGACTTCTCCTGGCGTGAACGACACGCGGTAGTCGAAATTGAAGTCTGTCTCGAACGACGAGACCCACTTGAAATTCCAGCCCATCCGTTTCTCGTACGCCGCCAACTTGCTGTAGGGTGCGTGAGACACGGCGATCATGGTCGCGTCGCGATGATTCAGATGCACAATGGTTCCATTGAAATTGTCGGCCCAGAAGGAGCAATGCGGGCATCCTGCATCCCAATCTGGGTTAAACATGAAGTGGTATACGATTAGCTGGCTTCGTCCATCGAAAAGTTCAGCCAAGGTTTGCTTCCCATTCGGTCCCTCGAAAACATATTCTTTGCTTACAGCCTCCCACGGTAGTTCGCGCCGCTGCCGGCTGACCTCATCGCGGAGCTTTGTAAAATCCTTCTCCTTCTCCAAAAATGACGTTCGCGCGGAGAGCCATTCCTCGTGCGAAACCACCGGATGATTCTTGCTGGTGCTACTTCCGTTGTTTGCCATGCTCCTCCTTGTCAATTCATGAGGGGTGCAGCCTTTCCGAGGCTGCACCTCGTACCCCGCTACATCGAGATTCTGATCGCCATTCCGACCCCGGGATACCGGCGGTTGTAAAGGTAATAGCCATTGTCGGCGTAGGTGACATACACGTCGTCGTTGTCATACCAGTCATTGCCCCAGTATTCCGGCCATGGGTCAACGAGACTGATCCAATAACCGTCGTACTGGAAGCGCGGGTAGCCGCCAACAACCATGAAGGGCAGGCCGTAGATACGGAACCCATGATCCTGGCCAAAGTATCCGCGGTAGCGGTCGTCAGGGATGCGGTAGCCGTCGTAGCCGCCACGTTGTTGCCAGTTGCGGTGGTCGGAGTCCCAGCGTTGTGAGCCATGTTGCTGCCACGCGCTGTGCTGGACGCGCTGATCTTCCTGCGTGCGCTGCGGACGTTCGTTGCGACGGTTCTGAGCCTGCTGCTGGCGATTGTTCTGGTCCTGCCGCTGCTGCTGCTGCTGAGCATGCTGCTGGCGGTTGTTCTGGTCCTGCCGCTGCTGCTGCTGAGCATGCTGCTGCCGGTTGTTCTGGTCCTGCCGCTGCTGCTGCTGAGCATGCTGCTGCCGGTTGTTCTGGTCCTGCCGCTGCTGCTGCTGTTGAGCATGCTGCTGTTGTTGTTGCTGCTGGGCATGCTGCTGTTGCTGAGCACGCTGCGGCTGTTGCTGGGCGTGTTGCTGTTGCTGTTGAGCATGCTGTTGCGGTTGCTGGGCATGCTGTTGCTGCTGGGCATGCTGTTGGGGTTTGGCTTGCTCGTGCTTGCTCTGTTGCTGCTGGGGATGATCTTGCTTCTCACCTTGCTGCGCGTGTGCACAAACAGCAGGAGCGATTCCGAGAAGCAAAGACAGAATGGCTGTGCTGGTGATTCTCATAGTGTTCATATGTATTACCTCGGTTCTTTCCAGGTGCCTGCCTTGCTCTAGCGCAGGCTTCCAGTTGTCGCGTTCACCGGCGTACCAATAGCTTCGCCGGACACGAGAAGTTCCACTCGCCGGTTCTGCTGCCGTCCGGAGGCATCGTCGTTGGAGGCTACCGGCAATGTGTTGCCGAAACCTCTGGCCGAAACCGAATTCGTCGATACGCCTTGCTGAACCAGATATTCGCGCACCGAACCGGCACGATTCTCAGACAGCGTTTGGTTCATGGCATCGCCACCGACATTATCGGTATAGCCGCCGACTTCAATGTTGAGTCCTGGATATGCCAGCAGAATACCGGCGACCTTCGCCAGTTTCTCGCGTGCTCCCGGCTTCAATGAATACTTTCCGGTATCAAACAATACGTCGGACATGCTGACGATGAGCCCGCGTGCACTGTCGCGAGTCTGAAGAATAGAGTTCAGTTGCTCGGACAACTTCGCGCGCATGGCCGCTTTATCCGCATCGGCCTGTTGTGCGTTCAACTGTGACTGCTGTGCGGCCAAGCGAGATTGGTCGGCATCGGCCTGCGCCGCCGAAACTGCGTTTGCGGAGGCGGCCTGGCTGTTCGCCATGTCGGATTGGGCCTGTGCGGTTGCAGCTTGTGCATCCGCGGCGTCATTCCGAGCCTTGGCTGCGTCAGATTCGGCCTGGGCCTTTGCAGCCTGGGCTTGTACCCTATCGGATTCAGCCTGAGCCGTTGCCGTTTGCGCCCTTGATGCATCGTACTGGGCCTGTTCCTTCTGCCGAATTGCGTCGTTTGCCTGACCTTGCGATCTCGCCAACGCGTCCGCTGAATCCTGGCGTTCGTTCCCCAGGCGGACGTCGTCCATTTTCTTGACTGCGATCGCCCGTGCATCTTCCGCAGTCTGCACGGCTTCGCGGGAAATCGCGATCAGTGGCTTTCTGTCGATGTGCCTGTCTGTCGCATCAGCATCTGCGTTATTCATTAGCTGGACTGCGTGCTGATAGCTGTCGGGGGCGTATTGCTCGGCTCCCTCGGATTGAGCGATGCGCAGCGCATTCCGCGCCTCGAAGAACTCCAACGGCAGCTTCGCGTTCATCACCACAGGGTCGAACTTGTAGCCCGTGGGAATATAGCCGCCACGTTCCATTAGTTCGTATTTTGCGTTCACCGCCTCGGTAGTCCCTTTGGTACTTTCGCGGACCACGTTCTCAAGCACCACCACATTGCTGGGCTGGCGAACGGCGTAGTACGGCTCCGCGGTAACGATCAGAGCGAATGCCTGAAGATCCGTAGTCACGTTCAGTTTGCTGCGATGGTTGCCGCCGACTAAGACTTCACCCAGGTTCACGGCTCGGCCTTCGGGCGAAATTGCCCACAGGACGTATGTCAGATACTCAGTGCCGAATGCCGTCGGCTGCTGGAGATCGCCGAATTCCGCCTCGATTGCGATCGAGCCACGCTTGCTGTTGATCTCGGCAACGCCATTGGCGGAGGGCATCAGCTCCGTGCCGGCAAAATCCAGTTTCGACGATCCGCTGCGATGCTGATAGTTGACGGCTTGCACAGAGCGGCTAATCACCGTTACCCGGAATATGGGCGTAGTGCTCATCGGCTCCACGGTTAGGGTTGTTTGAGAATTGGTTTGAGCAAATGCGCTCAAACTGAGAGTGATTCCAACAGCTAACAACATCTTGGTTTTCAAAGTAGCTCCTTCGCGGCTGTATCTGCTTTCATCGAGCATGGCCGAGCGTGTGACTTTCGCAACGTGTGTTCCAGGTACGGCGTCACGATTTGCCGACGTGAATCCCGGCAAGGAAGTGATACAGTCCAAAAATATCCATGATCCATAAAACCACGGCCAAATCATCCTTCGTTTGCCCGGTTGGACTTTACGACTGCGGGCTGCGTGGAGTAAGAGGCGACGCGTCTAGCGTCAATAGACAAGAATTGCACGGACGCACTCTCATGGTCTGAGCACTACGGCTCACTTTCGAACAAGTCGCCCGAGATGCATTGCTGGTGCGCGCAAGAAAAACGGCGCGGGTCCAGAAAGTGAACTCGCGCCGATTAATAGTTGTTCAAGCTGTTGTTCTTAAGCTGCACTCTTTTGTTGGCCTGCTTGCGCGGAGGTCGGCATCACCAGGCTGGTGCATTGCTCGGCGTGCAGCTTCGCTCCCTCGGCCTCGTGATGAACTGCGTGCTGACTATGACCATGAGCCAGGTAGGCGTGGTGCGCCGCCTTTTCGTGCTCCTCGGCCTGGTCGTATTTCGCTGCCTCTTCGTGATGGTAAGCCGCTTTCTCATGATGACGAGCGGCGTGATGGTAATGCTCCCAAGTTTTTGACATGTGCTTCTCCTTGACTAGACAGGTGCTGGCAACGAGCCGGATACTGGGAAAGGCTGCCAAGGTACACCGGACCGCATGGCGTCGGGACCTGAACCACCTAAAATCAACTAACAGAGCGCCGTCCGCTAACCAAGTTGATGACCAGAACCACCAACCCCACAACCAAAAGCACGTGGATCAAAGCTCCGCCGATATGCAGACTGAAACCCAGAAGCCACAGAATCAAGAGAACAGCAACAATTGTCCAAAGCATGGCAATCTCCTTTTTACGCAGGGACTGCCGTCGCTGAATGGCAGGCGCAACGGCAATCCAATTCTGCGAGTCTTATTTGTGATTGTTTTCTTTAGTTTTATCGTCAGCTTTTTCTACGACTACGGCTTGAACCTTTGCCGCGTGAACTTCCGCGAGAAATGGCTGTGCTGCGGCCGGAACCCGCACTTTGCCCAACAGTAGAGCCCGAGTCGTGACGTTGCGTCCGTATATCGCACGCCGGGAATCATTGTCCTGCCGGATAGATGCACCTTCCAACGTGAGGCCAGCGAACGCCCCCTTGGCGCGAGAGTAAGTCAGGATCTCTGTGTCCATCTTCCAATCCGTACCGGCCTCGGCATGGCGTCCAACCGGACCCGCCGCTGCGGAAGCGTCGCCTCCAACCTGAAAATTACTGGAGAGCAGGCGCTGCATCCCTTTGTCATTCTGAATGATCATGACAACGTCGACGGCTTCCACACCGATCTGCAGTCCCCAGCTTCCACCCGAAATCGTGATGAATGCCGGCGCACTCCAGCCATTTGCCGTGCGGCAGGTGGCTACACCTTTGCCTCCTTTAGCTCCGAAGACAAATCCACCTTTGACCATGTGCGGTATCACGGCTACGCACTTCGCATGCTCCAATACTTCTTCCGGGATTCCCTTGTCAGGCATTCCCATAATTTCGTGCAACACGGTGGTAGCGTTCTCCAGCCGGTCGGTGGCATCTTCCCGCGCCGACCCTGCCCAGCACAGCGTGCCGAGCCCAAACATCGCAAGTACGAACATTACCTTCTTCATTGGATAGCCTCATTTCTCTAGCCTCTGCGCCGCATCTCCAGCACCGTGCCGTGTCTTCCGCAGGAATCCTGGTAGAAATCCAAACGCAACAAAGGTCAGCTGCAACCTTAGCAAGCGGGTATCGACACCGTCTGAGCAATTGTGCTCAATCGTGTTGCCCAGAGATGGCGCATGGAATGGCCAGCGACTGGACATCAGCTTGGTGGGTGGAGACCGTGTCTCTATGGCTGGCCGTGAGTGATGCGCTCTGCGATCCTAAACACGAACTTCGGTGCGTGGCCCTTCACCATTTGCCGGATGCCAGGTCCAAACTCGTGGAAGACGTTGAGCCCCGCGTCGCTCCCGATCGTCGAACCAAAATTGTTGAACGTCCCCGAAGTGGATCGCGCCCAATATGGACGGCGAGCAGTAGCGCCAGCGACCGACGTTAGCAGATCGAACAAGTACGAGGTATTCAGCCTCGTCTTCCCCGAGTCGTCACGCGTGAGAAAAATCCGCGAGGCTGCGTAGGAGGCCCGGCCCATAACGACGCTGGTGGTCGAAGCGCAGAATCGTGCATCCTGCTTGATCGACGGCTGATGCCAGTACCTGCTAAGAAAGTCGCTCGACTCTTTTTGAACAAACGCCGCTTGAAAATGAGCGATTAAGACAGGGTGCGGCCCCACAGTGAAGGCTCCCAGTTCTGTTCCGCGCATTGTGCCCGCGTTCTCGCCAACCGCACCAGGTGTCCAGGAGGAACCCGTTTCATTGGCGAACGCGAAAGATGTTTCTCGTTTTGGAGATCCTATCGACGACGGAGCATCCGGGAGTAAGTCGGTCGAAGGACTTTTCTGGGATAAGGCCTCGCAAGCAGCCAATAAAACAAGAGAAACGATCTGGATTGGTGCGATTCGTTTCAGCATGGCTCGCTCCTGCGAACCGGCAAGCGACTTTCAGTTCCTGGGCGATTCGCCTGGAAGCACGCCTCAACGCTAACACTCCACGAGCCCTTCGTCTGAGCAAGAGTGCTCATCGCCGGAAGACGTCGAGTCGAACTCATTCGTCCTGGCCTGATGTGAGCCGTGTTGAACAGACGCTGAAAAACGTGGGCTGATAACTTTACGTGGCCCTCAATGTTTCTCGGTTGGTTCTCAACACTAAGACGAGAAGACTCGCACTGTTGCTCGGGAGGCACCCATGAGATTCACACTAAAGACCGTGTCGTATTCTGTCGCGAGCGCTGCGATTCTTTTCGGCACATCCACCTCGATCGCAGCCAAACGCCCGGTTCCGTCAGTTCGGGCAGTCGGGCTGGCAGAGCTTGAATTGCAGGTCCTTCTGGATCGAGCCAACTTCTCCCCCGGACAGATCGACGACGAAAATGGAAGAAACAGCCGCGAGGCCCTGGCAGCCTTTGCAGCCGCGCGTGGTTTTGCTCCAGGCGCGCGGAGCCACAAGGCCGCGCTTGCGGCGCTCGGCGCTGGTTCCGTGAAACCGATCGTCTCTTACACAATCACCGCCGAGGACGCCGTCGGGCCGTTCGCCACGACGATTCCGGAAGACGCGACAGAGCAGTCGAAACTTCCCGGCCTTTACTACCGATCTGTGCTGGAAGAGCTCGGGGCGAGATTCCACTCGGCACCTGCCCTACTCAAACGCTTGAACCCCCGCGCTCGTTTCAAAGCAGGAGAACGGATCCGTGTCCCCAATGTGCTGGGCGCCACACAAGCTGGGCCGAACCATACCGGCGCCGTCAGGATTCTTGTCTCGAAGAAAGCATCGGTTCTGATGGTTTATGACAGGGAAGGCCATGTAATTTTTTATGCCCCGGTGACGAGCGGCAGCGAACACGATCCGCTCCCTGTCGGGAATTGGGTGATCAAGGACGTAGTGCGCAATCCAACCTACAACTACAACCCAGACTTGTTCTGGGACGCCAATCCGGCAAATGCCAAGGCCAAGATCGCAGCGGGTCCAAACAATCCGGTGGGTGTTGTCTGGATGGGAATAAACGTCCCGCATTACGGGATCCACGGCACGCCTGAAGCCGGGGAGATCGGCCATTCCCAGTCTCACGGGTGCGTCCGGATGACAAACTGGGATGCCAGCAGAGTCGCCGACCTAGTCAAAGATGGGACGCCCGTCGTGTTCGAGGAATAAGAAAGCAAAAGCGAAGCTCCGACTGCTTCGGTTTCGTCGTGGCTGCATCGGAGTAGGCCTTGCATCGGTCGGCGATGGATTCATCGTGTTTCTTTGCGAGCCGATTACGCTAAGCCGGAGGGACTGTCAGAGATTTCTTCACTGGCCTATGTAGTGTCTGGCTGGATCGCCTCGAACCTTTGGTCCACTTAATACCTGCCGAAGGTTTATCTTGCGTAGCTTCGTAGCCCGTCTCCCGGCGATCTTCAGGTCTGACTCCAAGCTTACCGGCCGTCCGAATATCCAACTGCCCTGTGACCGGTAGACTCTCTGCCTTCTGGAATTCACGGATGCTGGCCCGGGTTCGTAGACCGAACACGCCATCGACTTTGCCTCGATAGCGTCCTTCGTCTTGCAGAGTCTGTTGCATCTCCTTGACATCGCTCCCAGGCGTTTCCCCCAGCACTTCTCTGCTGAGATTGGTTCCCGAATCAACTGGCGCAGGGCGTGGTCCCGAGGTCCACGGGGTCATCAATAGGAAGACAATCCCAGAGCAAGCAATTTTGCTGGCAAAAAACATTTCTTTTTTCTCGATTTTGCACACAGGAGAGCCAATGCGGTGTCCTGAGCCTGCAGTGCCCCCGTGCTACGGGGTCACTCTT
>Ga0207153_1037_pt1 | contig 28739 bp, 29 predicted proteins | sample Alteio_BWMinHeat_27_FD_153580 | JGI IMG/M metagenome (GOLD analysis project Ga0207153, IMG submission 153580) | Enriched cells from forest soil in Barre Woods Harvard Forest LTER site, Petersham, Massachusetts, United States -... | ecosystem: Environmental > Terrestrial > Soil > Temperate forest >...
CCTTATCGATAATACGCCCTACCATTTTAAATCGTGGCAGGCCATGTTTAAAAAATACCAACTGGGCGAGTTGAGTATTGATACTTATCACCAGGAAATAAGTGGCATTCCGATTATGGATACGTTGAGGCGATTGTTTGGATCCGGCCATGATGAAGCGGGATTAAAAGCTTTATTAAAGGAAAAAGAAGACATATATAAAAGCCTGTATGCTCCTTTTGCGGCGCCGGTAAATGGCTTACAGAACTTTTTAACCGAACTAAAGAATGCCGGTGTTAAAATGGCCATCGCGTCATCAGCCACGGTTGACGATATCAATTTCATATTGGATCATGTGCCTATCCGGGATGATTTTGATACGATAATTGACGGCAGCAGGGTAAGCAAATCAAAACCAAACCCGCAAATATTTTTAAAGGCCGCTGAAGAGTTAAATGCCAAACCTGAAAATTGCGTGGTATTTGAGGATTCAATAGCAGGCATAAAAGCTGCCAACGCCGCGGGCATGAAAGTTATTGGCATTACCACCGGCAACACAGCCGATAAACTACAGCCATCAGACCTGGTAATAACTGATTACACGGATATCGACTACAATAAGCTGGCGGCACTTTTTGGAGTCGATGGTCAATAGTCCATGGACCATAGCGATAATATAATGCCAACTATGGACTATGGATCATCGTCTATGGATATCTAAAAACACAACTATGAACCCTAAAGAACAAAACTCCATACCAACTACCAAAGTTCAGCGGTCTGCCAAATTTGTGAAGACCGGCTTTAAAGTTGGGGGAAATTACATAAAGCATTACTCCAAAAAATTGTTTAACCCGGATATGGATAATTCGGAGCTGAACGAAGATAATGCAGCCGATATTTATGAATCATTAAGTGAATTAAAAGGCAGCGCGCTAAAAGTTGCGCAAATGCTGAGCATGGATAAAAACCTGCTGCCAAAGGCTTATGTAGATAAATTCACACAATCACAATATAACGCGCCACCCCTATCCGGGCCACTTATCGTACAGACATTCAAAAAATATTTCGGCAAAACACCGAACGAGATATACGACAAATTCAATTTAAGATCAACCAATGCGGCATCTATAGGCCAGGTGCATGAGGCTGAATTGAACGGTGAGAAGTTAGCTGTCAAAATTCAATACCCTGGCGTAGGCGATTCTATTTCGTCCGACCTTAAACTGGTAAAACCCTTTGCATTTCGCCTATTAGGCATGAGTGAAAAGGAGCTGGATATTTACATGCGCGAGGTGGAAGAACGCCTGTTAGAAGAAACAGATTATGAGCTGGAGATCCGCCGTTCTATCGAGTTTTCAAATGCTTGTGCCGGATTGGATAATATTGTTTTTCCGACTTATTACCCCGAGCTATCAAGCAAGCGCATTATTACAATGAGCTGGATGGAGGGCCTGCATTTGAAAGAGTTTTTGAAGACTAACCCATCGCAGGCATTACGCGATAAGATAGGCCAGGCACTATGGGATTTTTACAATTTCCAGCAGCATGAATTACGTGCCGTACATGCCGACCCACACCCCGGCAATTTTATGATAACGCCCGATGGCAAATTAGGCGCGATTGATTTTGGCTGCATCAAAGAAATGCCCGAAGATTTTTACTATCCTTTCTTCTCCCTCACAGCTTCCAATTTATTGGAAAATAAAGAGGAAACTATCAAGGCTTTTCGACTGCTGGAAATGATACATACTGACGATACCCCGGCACAGGTTGAGTTTTATTACACCCAATACAAGCAAATGATAGGCTTATTTGCGAAACCCTATATGTCGGATAGTTTTGATTTTAGCAAGACTGAATTTTTTAATGAGCTATTTGGCTTTGGAGAAAAGATTGCCAAAATGCCCGAGTTTAAGCAGGCCCGCGGCGTAAAGCATTTTATTTATGTTAACCGCACCAACTTTGGCTTATATAATATTTTGCATGAGCTAAAGGCAAATGTAAAAACAGATACTTTTAAGCCACATGTAGTACTGGAGTATTGATTTAGCCCCCGTATGTGACAGGGTTAACACAACTTAACATATTTCAATGTTAACCAACGATAAGAATCTTACAATCAAATAGTTAAGTCAAAAACAGGATTAACTACGTTAACCCTGTTTTTATCTAATATTAAGGTTTAAATTCACGACAATATTTATCTTTAACCATGCAACTCCAAAACCTATTCGTACATCACGTACACTTTTGGCTTAAAGACAAGGCCGACTTGCCCAAACTGATTGAAGGCTTAAATTTATTACCGCCAATATCATATATAAAACATATTCAAATCGGCGTTCCGGCAGATACTCATCGGGATGTCGTAGACCGCTCATACGATGCGTCGCTACTAATTCTGTTTGAAGACAAAGCCGCACATGAAGCTTATCAAATTGATGCAACACACCAAATCTTCGCGACACAATACGCTATGCCGCTATGCGCAAAGGTGGTAGTACAGGACAGTATTTCTTATTAGTTTGCAGTTATAAGTTTTCAGTTGGCAGTAACAACCTTGCTAACTGTCAACTGTAAACTGTAAACTGCTTACTGCAAACCGTCAACTGGTAACTGCAACCTCAATTAACAATATTCCCTTCAAGGTCAACAGTCCTTGCAAAAGGATTTAGAAACTGGTTCACTAAAACAGCAAACTCCATCCGTGTAACGGGCCTGTTTACATCAAAGGATGATGTAAAGTGATATTTGCCGTTCCAGTCGTTTCGCATATTTACTTGCAGGGTCTGTGGCTCGCTCAGGGTCATTTCACTCATTAATGATACCAGGTTACCAATGGTAAATTGCGCCGCCGGCTTTTCTTTATTGAACCATAAAAACGCCCGGGTATATATTTCTGTTAGCACAGGTTTAATTTCTTCGGTAGTAACCTTAGCATCAGGGTTAAACAGCAAACCATCCTTAACAGGCTCGCCTTTCAACAAGCCTGTGGCGGCTATTTGCTGTACCACGCGGCGGTAACGATTATCGGCTTTAACATCTACAAATGGCAATAAATAGCCTTTAAAATCAAGCAATTCTTGTTGTACCAATCTTACTCTTACTTTTTTAGTAGTTGTTTTGAAGAAAGCAGCATAGGCGGCAATAGTGCCTACGCCCTGCCCTAACGCCATTTGTAAAGGCAGGTATTGAATATCCCGGCCAATCGGCAATATCCTTTCAACAACCAGCAAATTATCGGCATCCTTAACCATTACATCTTTCATGGGGATGTAACCTTTTGGCAATACGCTGCTTGTAGCTATAGAAGTACGATACATATTCGCGCCATCTGCTACTACATAGTCATACATTTTAGGAAAGGTAGCACCGGCCTTAGCCACAACCTCGCCTTTTTGCGTTGCATCAATTACAACCTTTGCATCAATCACTGATGAAATACCGTTTACAGTAGAAGTAACCTCCCAGCCTGTACCATCTTTTTTTATAGAGGTGAATGGTGTATTTAGCCTTATCGTTAAGTTTTTAACAGTATCTGCTATACTTTTTAAAATATCAGCCCCGGTTGTTGCTTCAAATTTCAGGGTAGCATTCTGTGGTGCATCATAACCTGTTGTGCCTTTGTAAAAATCAATAACCTTATTTTGAAATTCGCCCCAAATGCCTGTCGGGATGTTATGGTTAGTAGTTATAATATGATTGCCGCCAGGTATCCCTGCAGTAAGCCAGGCGCCCGGTATAACAAGCGTAGTTTTTAGTTTGCTGCGTGCGCATTGTATAGCGGCCGAAATACCGCCGGGACTATTGCCAATAACCAACACATCGGTTTTTATAGTTTCAGCAAATAGCTGCGGGCAATAAAAAAATAGCAATAAAACAAGTAACTTTTTAACCATGTGCTAATTTATAACTGTAAAACGCTAAATTAGTGCAAACCTTATGATATCAGTAAAATAATTCAATTGCTTAAACTCATGACAGACGAACAATTAAAATACCCCACCGGCAAATTTGTGCCGCCAATATCATTCACCAATGATGATCTGCACCATTGGATAAATGACATTAAAATATTACCGGGTAAGCTGCGCCAGGCTATCATGAGTTTAAACGATGCGCAATTAGATACGCCCTATCGCCCGGGCGGCTGGACCATCAGGCAGGTGGTTCACCACATGGCCGATAGCCACATGAACAGCATAATTCGTTTTAAGTGGGCATTAACAGAAGAACAGCCTGCTATTAAGGCTTATTTGCAAGCCGACTGGGCCCTGCTCCCTGATTACCGTTTACCGGTAGAACCGTCATTAAAAATATTGGAAGGTGTACACCAACGCATGGTAGCGCTGTTTGAAAGCTTTACCGAAAATGAATGGAGCCGTAGCTTTAAGCATCCTGAAACCGGCGACACAATTTCTTTAAAAAGAAACCTTGCTTTATATGCCTGGCATGGTAAACACCACTTAGCGCAGATCATTAATACGATAAAGGGCTTTTAATTATATTTCGCTTTTACGAATAAACAAATTAAAAGCATTGGTCATAAACGGCATAAGGTAGGTTTGCCTTAGCCAAATCTCCCACAACGTCATTGCTGTAAGGGTTATGTAATTCTGTTACCGAATCATCTAACCTTTACAGCAATGACGGCGGTTGATATCTATCTATAAATACTCCACCACCACGCCATTACCAACCGGGTGCCCGGTGCATGTTAATATCCAGCCTTGCGACAGGTCAAGATCGGTCAATACATCGTTTACGGCCAATTCAACTTTACCGCTTTTGCATTTAGCTGTGCAAGCCGAGCATATCCAGGCGCGGCAGCTATAAGGTAATGGAATATTATTTTGCAACGCGGCTTGCAGGATTGTTTGATTTTCGCCGACTATAATATCATGTATTTCGCCTTTTACGTTTATTTGAATTGGCTGCGGCGGATAGCTTACGGAACTTGGGGTCACCGCTACTGTTTCAATAACAAAGTTTTCTTTTCGTATTTTGTGAACCTTCAGCCCCATGTACAACAATGTCAGCCTTATCATTCGCATATAAACAAACGGGCCGCACAGGTAAAATTCGGCTTTAGCTATATCAAACTTTACGTACTGCCTAACCAGTTGTTCTACCTGTATATTATTAAGCCGGTTTCCTTCGCTGCTTAACAGGTAAATGATCTTCAACCTGCCGGGATGGTGTAAAGCCAACTCATCTAATTCCCGCTTAAATAAAACAGAATCGTCTCGGTTACTATAAATTAATGTTATCCGGCTTTCTCCGCTGCGATTTAGAATATATTTTAATTGTGAAAATATTGGCGTTATGCCGCTTCCGCCCGCAAAAAAGAAAATATCTTTTTGACAATCAAAATTGTTGATGGTAAATTTTCCTGCCGGTTCAATCGCGTTTAAAATATCGCTAACTTTTATTTTGGCAAGCATAAACCGCGAGATTTCCCCATTGGTTATCCGCTTAATAGTTACGGATAACTTATCTTCATCGGGCGATGAGCTTAAAGAATATGATCGCCTGATCTCTTCACCATGATGCGTAAAAACAAGGGTAATAAATTGCCCGGCGGTATAATTAATTTTCCTGCCGGACGCTTCAGTAAAAAAGAAAGTAGCCGTATCGGCAGTTTCCCATTTTATTCTTTTAACTGATAACTGAAGCATATCTCTTTAGAAAATATCTATAATAATACAGGCTTTGTGTCTCTTTGTGTACATTTTTTGCGGACTTAGTGGTTAAATTAACCGCAAAGTACACAGAGGTTTTCACAAAGAACACTGAGAAAAATATAATTTGGTATGATGTTTATAATCGACTTTCTTGGGTGAAGTGGGTTAAGCCTTTAAAACTATTTTACCAAACTGGCTTGAATTCTCCATTTTCTGTACAGCCTTTGCAGCTTCGGATAGAAGAAATACTTCATCTACAACAGGCACAATTTTATGCTCAATTACAAAATCAAGCATCGCTTTAAAATCGTCATTGTTGCCCATCATGGTACCTATTATCTGCAATTGCCTCCAGAATAATTTGCGGCCATTTAACGGAGGTAAATTTCCGGCAGTTCCGCCAAATATTACCATACGTGCACCCGGGTTACAAACATCAGGCAGTTTAGCAAAGCCTTCTCCCAATGCGCTGTCAATAATTACATCAAAACCGCCGGCGAGTTTGGTTAATTGTTCGGCCCAATCTTCATCTTTATAATTTACACCATCAATTGCACCCAGCTTTTTAGCTGCTTCAATTTTATCTGCCGAGCCCGAAGTTACATATACTTTGCATCCTGCCGCAACAGCTAATTGCACAGCAAACGTGCCGGTACCGCTGCCTGCTCCGGTAACCAGTACTTTATCGCCCGGTTTTGTATTTGCTTTAACAAATAAAGCGCGATAGGTAGTCAATGCAGCTAATGGTAATGACGCGGCTTGTTCCCAGTTTAAATATGTTGGTTTTGGATGCAGTTGCCCTGCTCCCACTTTCACATATTCAGCAAACGTGCCATCCTCTGGTAATCCTAATATCTTAAAATCATCCGATTGAAAGTTCGGGTTATCTCCCCAGCCATATCCGGGATTAATGATTACTTCCTGCCCTATCCAATGTTTATCCGCATCACTACCAACTTCGGTAACTATCCCTGCGCCATCTGATCCTAAAATGGTTGGATATTTAATGCCCGCGTATTTGCCAATGGTTATCCAGTAATCGCGGCGGTTTAATGCGGCAGCTTTAATTTGAACCAATGCGTCGCCAGGTTGTAAAACAGGCTTGGGCACTTCTTTCCAAACCAATGGCTTATCAGCGCTTTCTAAAACGTTTGCTTTCATAATTAATAATAAAAACGTCATTGCGAGGAACGAAGCAATCTCTACATAAGCTAATCAAGTCCAAAAGGCTTGTGTAGAGAAGTATCTCAAAAGACAGGCATTCATCATATTGAATGTCTGTTGCAGAGATTGCTTCGTTCCTCGCAATGACGCGTTGAAAAAGGATTTTTAATTAAACCGCTTTAGCGTACAATTCAGCTACGTGGTTCCAGTCAATTACGCTCCATATAGCAGCTAAATAATCCGGACGGCGGTTTTGATATTTTAAATAATAAGCATGCTCCCAAACATCGATACCTAAAATTGGTGTACCTTTTACTTCAGCAATATCCATTAATGGGTTATCCTGGTTAGGAGTTGATGTTACAGCTAATTTTTTATCAGCAGTAACAATTAACCATGCCCAACCAGAACCAAAACGGGTTGCACCTGCTTCAGACAATTTAGTTTTTAAATCGGCAAATGAACCGAATGTGCTGTTGATAGCAGTTGCTAATGCGCCGGTTGGTTCGCCGCCACCGTTTGGAGAAAGCAATGTCCAAAACATAGTATGGTTATAATGGCCGCCACCATTATTGCGAACAGCAGGCGGAAATTTTGAAATATTTTTGATGATATCATCAATGCTATGATCAGCCTCAGGCTTACCTTCCAAAGCTTTGTTTAAGTTGGTTACATAAGCCTGGTGATGTTTGCCATGGTGAATTTCCATGGTCAATTTATCAATATGCGGTTCTAATGCATCAGTAGCGTAAGATAACGCCGGTAGTGTAAATGCCATAATTTTTGATTTTAAAGTTTAATGTTTACAAAGCAAATATAAGGGATGAATTTGCTTTTTGTTCTAATTTAATGTCAACTTTAAATCAAATGATCGTAAGGCAAAAATTAGTGTAACTTTATTGAAATAATATCAAATTAACAATGCTTAGCAAAACTATTGGTTGCATTTATCGTTAATTAACTTCATTTATATTACAATATTGCTGCTTTATATTACCCCGCTAAATAATTAAAAATTATTTTTTAAATTTTAATTAAATAAATAAATTAGAACAAAAACCTATATTTGGATTGTTCAACCTTTTCTGCATGGATAAAATAATAGATCTGACCAATTGTGATACCGAGCCTATTCACATACCCGGGCAAATTCAGTCACACGGTTTTTTAATTGCCATTGATGAAAATCACATCGTTAGGTTTCATAGCGAGAATATTAGCGAGTATCTTCCAAACTTGCCTGCAAATTTATTAGGCAGGCCCATAAGCGATATACAGCCCATTATCGGAAGAAACGAACCGCCCGATTTTATCCAACAGTTAATAAATTTTGGTCGGGGTAATAAAACGTTCGATCAAACCAATCCGTTTAATACCGATATACAAGGCATTCCCTTTTACTTAATTATTGCTGCCGCCGGTCCCTTTTACCTGCTGGAGTTTGAGCCGGTAAAATCTGATATGCAAACAGATATTCAACGGATGATTGGCCGAACCCTTACCGAAATGCTTACGGACAGGGATCTGGGTAATTTGTTAAAAAATTCGGCATCGCAGGTAAAGCAGGTAATAAATTACGATAGGGTAATGATATACAGGTTTGCCGAAGATGGCCACGGCGAAGTAGTGGCTGAATCGAAAAACGATGACCTTCCGTCATGGATGGGCTTGCATTACCCGGCATCAGATATCCCGAAACAGGCACGCGAACTTTATAAGCTTAACCTAACCCGGTTAATTGCCGATGTAAATACGACAACATCAAAAATTGTTGCTACTAAAGAAACTGCCGAAAACCCACTTGATCTAACATATTCGCAATTAAGGGCAGTATCTCCTATCCATATCCAGTACCTGAAAAATATGGGGGTAGAGTCAAGCTTCAGCATATCGCTTATTTATAAAAAAGAGTTGTGGGGATTAATAGCCTGTCATAATTACTCACCGAGGTTTATTGATTATAGGTCGCGAGATTCGGCTAAACTGATAGGCCAGATACTATCTTCTGCATTAGAATTCAGGCAGGATGAAGCCAACCAGGTTTTACAGGACAAGCTCAAAGCAAATGTAGACAGCCTGTCAAGAACTATGCTTAAAAGCAATAGTATTGAGGATGCTTTGACCAACCATGATGTGACCATATTAGACGCGGTAACTGCATCAGGCGCCGTACTTGCTTTTGAAAATAGCATGATATCCCTTGGCAAAACACTCAAGCAGGAAGATTTGCAGGAATTGGTTAATTGGATAATAACAGACGTTCCCGATACTTTTTACTATACCAATGAATTACCGGCTGTTTATCCCGGAGCCGCAAAGTTTAAAGATACCGCCAGCGGCATAATGGTTTTAACGCTTTCAAAGGAATTATCTGAATACATTATTTGGTTTAAGCCGGAGCATGTAGAAAATATTACCTGGGCAGGTAACCCGGACAAGCCCGCTGAATTGCAGGATGGGGTTATGAAAATATCACCACGCCACTCGTTCGAGGCTTGGTCGCAACAGGTTTCTGGGAAATCAGAGCCGTGGAATGACGAGGATATCAAATCGGCCATCCGGTTAAAAACCGAAGTGACTTACGCCATTAATCAGAAAGCAGGTGCAATAAGAACTTTGAATGAAAAGCTTAAACAGGCTTATGAAGAATTAGACACCTTTAGCTTCACCATCTCGCATGATTTGAAAAATCCTTTGTCCACTATAAAAGGGTACTCTCAAATATTAACACGCGACAAATCTTTAGAGCCAAAAACACAGGAAGTATTATCGAAAATTACCGGTAAAGTTGATAAGATGAATTCTATGATCAACGAAGTATTGGAGTATTCAAGAATTGGCCGCGCTGACTTTGAGTCGGTTGAGATTGATGTGGAAACAATTATTAACGACCACATAAGAGATTTGAAAATGGCTTATGAGGCGGACCATTTAAAAGTTACACTTGGCAAATTGCCTGTTGTAAAAGGTGAGCCTATGATGCTATCGCAGGTATTTGCCAATTTATTAAGTAATGCCATTAAATACAGCATGCCCTCCGGCAAACCCGAAATTCATATTGAAGGACACGATAATGAAACAGAAATCGTTTTCTCGATAAAGGATAATGGCGTAGGTATTGACATTAAGCAATTGCCAAAAGTTTTTGAGCTATTTAAACGAATGGATAACGTACAGGATATAGAAGGTACCGGCGTAGGTTTAGCTATCGTCAAGCGGATAGTTGAAAAACACCAGGGCAAAATCTGGGTCGATAGTGAATTAGGTAAAGGGTCTACCTTTTTTGTATCGTTTAAAAAATAGGTTATATTATTTTTCTATCCACGCTTTAAACCTGGCGAAGGTATCGTTTGCGCTTTTTAATACAATGCTGGCATCATCGTCATTTTTCACCACGTTGTTTAGTGCCTGCTTAAAGTTTTCCCACATGGGCATGGTATCATCGCCATAGCCCTCAAAAAAGGATAAACCTTCGTTACCATTAAAATGCAGGTGCTTTTGCATCATTTGGCTGATGATCTTCCCGCCAAGTGTTGAGCCTTCAATAACATACAAAGCGCCAAAAGCTTGCAGGTAATTAGTTATAACCGGCAAATCAGTTTCATTTGCTGTGGTTGGTACGCCGGCATTTAACGTTTCCAAATCATTTACCAATGCTTCTGTTTTACGGCGGTCGTTATGATCTGCCAATATATTTGAAGTGATATAAGGCTTTATCATTTTTTCCAATCCACCAAAATAGCCATAGAACATTTGTAGTAAAGCTGTATAATCGTTCATTGAACGCATGGCTTTCATACGTGTTACCAGTACTTTTTCTACCTGCTGATGATTTTCGAGTGTCGCTTCTTTTATTTCGTCTGTAAACATGTTGTGGTATTAAGCAATCAGCCCTGAAAAGGTTTTAACGTTTGGTCTTAAAAAATGATCTCACCAGCTCTGCGCATTCATTTTCTTTTATCCCGCCGGTAATAACTGTTTTAGGATGCGTTATTTTTTGATTGAGTCTGCCGAAGCCTAACTTGGTATCATAAGCGCCAAAAACAATTTTCCCTATCTGAAACCAATAGCTTGCTCCTGCGCACATAACGCAGGGTTCCATAGTAACATACAAGGTGCAATCTTTTAAATACTTACCACCCATATAATTTGCTGCTGCGGTAAGGGCCTGCATTTCGGCATGGGCCGAAACATCGACCAGGCGCTCGGTCAGGTTATGGCCACGGCCTATTATCTTTCCCTGGCAAACTACAACAGCGCCAATTGGTATCTCATCCTCAGCAAGCGCCAGTTTTGCTTCTTTAAGCGCTTCATTCATAAAAAAATCATCAGGCGAAAGTGCAGGTTCATCGCCAAAGCTCACAAATCTCATCTTATCTTATTTCTTCCCAAAAAGTTTTGCCAGGTGTTTCTCAGTAGCTGTTAACATTAATATAGCAGGCAGCATACCGCTCACCAATAATAAAAGAATACTTACCGCCTCCTTTATTTTTACCGCCATAGGTATAACATTGATAACTGTTGTAGTGCATAGCCCGATAACAATAAATATTACTCCTAATTTCATCATGTATAATGCCGAAAACTTATTGGCTTCGTCCCAGATATCCTGCCTGCTTTTTGATAGCGGCGTACGATAGCCATACCAGTTATTTATTTTTTTTGGAGGAAAAAAGTATTGAATGCCGCCAAACAGCAAGTATATTGCGCCCAGCATATGCGGGCCAAAAAACCAGTTAAATGTAAGGTTAATGTTCATATCAGCTTACTGCCATTAGGTACCTGTTTATCAATAGTGGTTAATACAATGTCGCCATTTTCATCCGCGAAGCCTGTCACCAAAAACTCCGACATAAAATTAGCGATCTGCTTTTTCGGGAAGTTTATTACACCAACTATTTGCCTGCCTGGTAATTCTTCCTTTGTGTAATGTTTAGTTATCTGCGCGCTTGACCATCTAATACCGAACTCGCCAAAGTCAACCCTCAATTTGTAAGCAGGCTTGCGCGCCCCGGGAAAATCCGTTACTTCAAGGATAGTCCCAACGCGTAATTCTACTTTTTCAAAATCGTTCCAGGTAATGGTGTCCATCTGCTGCATCAAATATTTCCAAAGATAAATTATTAGGCATAACCGCGAATAGCCAAAAACGATTATAAAATAATTTTGTTAGGGTTATGGAATTTGCCGGCATCCTGCATCTATCTAATAAAAACAAGCATCATGAAAAAATCGATCATTATAATAGCAATACTATTTACAACCGGGATAACCGCCTTTGCGCAAAGTTTTGACCTGCGCCGCAAAATTGAAGTAACAGGTACAGCCGAAAAAGAAGTAACGCCCGATATTATCAACGTATCCATATCGCTGAAAGAATACCTGAACGGAAAAGATAAGGTAACCATTGGTGTATTAGAAAAACAACTGGAAAAAGCAGTTAACGAAGCCGGGATACCTGCAGCCGATTTTACCATAAATAATCTTTCATCCTACAACTACATTGACCCTAAAAAGAAAACAGCTGATTTTTTAGCGAGTAAACAATATTTGATCCGCTTTCATGATCTGAACAGGTTTGACCAGGTTTTAAGTAAAGTTGACCCCAAAGGCGTACAAGCAACCAATATCGATAGTTATGATTATTCGAAAATTGAAAGCCTTAAAAATGACCTGAAGCTTAAAGCGTTGCTGTCAGCAAAAGAAAAAGCAGCCTTCCTGTTAAACGGCATCAATGAAAAACTTGGCGGTGCCATCAGCATTGTTGAAAATGAAGACAATACCTTCCCGACACCACGCCCGGTAATGTATATGGCTAAAATGGCTACCGCAGATGCTGCGCCAGAATCGGACATAGCGGTAAAAACCATCAAGCTAAATTTTCAAATACATGCGATATTTGAAATAGCAAATAAGTAAGATAGTCTAAATTAGTCTATCCACTCAAACTTAGTATAGGGCACCAATACCTCGGGTATTTTGATGCCCTTTTCTGTTTGATTATTTTCTAACAGCGTAGCTACAATTCGTGGCAAAGCTAAGGCACTGCCATTTAAAGTATGCGCCAATTGTGTTTTACCTTCGGCATTGCGGAAACGCAGTTTGAGGCGGTTTGCCTGGAAAGTTTCAAAGTTAGACACAGATGAAACCTCCAGCCAGCGTTTTTGCGCACCACTCCAGGTTTCCATATCGTAAGTCAATGCAGCTGTAAAGCTCATATCACCGCCGCATAAACGCAGCACACGGTATGGCAAGCCTAATTTTTGCAATAAGCCCTGTACATGGGCGCTCATGCCTTCCAATACATCGTATGATGTTTCCGGGCTTACCACCTGTACAATCTCCACTTTATCAAACTGGTGCAAGCGGTTCAATCCACGAACATGCGCGCCATATGATCCTGCTTCCCTGCGGAAACATGGTGTGTAGCCACAATTTTTTACAGGCAATTCTTCTGCCTTTAAAATAACATCGCGGTATAGGTTGGTGATAGGCACCTCGGCAGTTGGTATAAGGTATAATTTATCTTCACCAATATAATACATCTGCCCCTCTTTATCTGGCAGCTGGCCCGTTCCGAAACCTGATGCTTCATTTACTACCAATGGCAGCATTACCTCGCTATAGCCTGCCTTTTCAGCTTCATCTAAAAAGAAAGCAATTAATGCGCGTTGCAACTTAGCACCTTTACCTTTATATACCGGGAAACCCGCGCCGGTTATTTTAACACCAAGCTCAAAATCTATCAAATTATATTTGGTAGCCAACTCCCAATGCGGCAGAGCATCAGCAGGTAATTCCGGTTTGTTACCGTTTTCAAGCACCACTTCATTTTCTTCGGGAGTTATTCCTTTACGTACTGAAGTGTGCGGCAGGTTGGGTAACAACACAATTTTTTGCTGCAATTCTTCTTCTATAGATGCAAGCTCTTCACCCAAGGTCTGTACCTCGCCTTTGAATGCGCCTGATGTTGCCTTAACAGCTTCGGCCTCGTCTTTTTTACCGGCACGCATCAGCTCGCCAATTTGTTTGGCAGCCGCGTTAGCCTGTGCCGAAACACCATCCATTTTATTTTGGGTTAAACGGCGTCTTTCGTCTAATTGAATAATTTCATCAACCAAACCGGGCTGTTTAAAATTTTTTACAACCAAACGTTCTAAAACTTGTTCCCTGTTATCGCGGATATAACTAACTTGCAGCATTGAATTTTATTTTCGACAAAGATATAATCAGTTGGCAGTTTGCGGTGTGCAGTTTGCAGTTTTTTTGTTTAACCAAGCTTCGTCACCTATAACTGCTAATTTGAGTTTGCAATTGTCGGTGTGCGGTTTGCAGTTTTTTGTTACTAATTAACGCAAGCTTTGCCCAACAACTGCTAACTGTAAACTATTAACTGCAAACTGAATGACCGGTAAACTCTACTTAGTACCCACCCCGATAGGCAACCTGGAAGACATAACTTTTAGAGCGATACGGGTATTAAAAGAAGCCGACCTTATACTGGCGGAAGATACCCGCACCAGCGCCCCGTTGCTTAAACACTTTGATATCCATCAAAAGGTATTTGCGCACCATCAGCATAACGAGCATCAATCCAGTAGCGAGATTATCCGTTTTTTAAAGGAGGGAAAAAACATCGCGCTGATATCCGACGCGGGTACACCGGCTATATCTGATCCGGGATTTTACCTGGTTCGTGAGGCGGTAAAGAATGATATAGCCGTTGAATGTTTGCCCGGCGCCACCGCGTTTGTCCCTGCGCTGGTAAATTCCGGCTTCCCTACCGATAGATTTTGTTTTGAGGGATTTTTACCATTAAAAAAAGGCAGGCAAACCCGCTATAAATTTTTGGCTGAAGAAGACCGCACCATTATACTTTATGAGTCGCCGCACCGTTTTGTAAAAACGCTGGAAGAAATGGCCACCTATTTTGGGGCCGACAGGCAAATATCCGTTTCGCGCGAGCTGACCAAAATTTTTGAGGAAACCGTACGTGGTACTGTAGCCGAAGTAAAAACCTATTTTGAAACACATCCGGTTAAGGGTGAGTTTGTGATATGTGTGGCAGGGAAATAGCCCCCTCTAAATCTCCCCCGGATGAGGGAGACTTTTTTGGGAAAATGCTACTATAATGAGATTAAAACTTGACAAATAACATTTTTAAAAATACACAATGTGCAAAAATTAAGTCTCCCCTACCGGGGGAGATTTAGAGGGGGCCAATGATGAAAAAAAATATCTTCCTATCTATTTTCTCCGGTTTACTGCTTTGGTTGGCATGGCCGCCTATGCATTACACTACTTTTCTTTTGTTTTTTGGATTGGTACCCATGCTGATAGCAATGGAAAACGTTATCCAATCGCAGCACGAAAAAAAAGGAAAAAAGATATTTAGTGTAACTTTTATCGGCTTTTTCATTTGGAACGTTCTATCCATCTATTGGGTTTATAATTCGCTAAAAACCATAGGTGCCGTAGTTGCTGTACCTATAACGTTAATACCTTATGCATTAGGGCCATTGTTAATGTCGTCTGCATGCTGGTTGTATTACAGGTTTAGGGTGACTACTAACCGTACTTTTAGCTTGTTTGCCTTAGTTTGTTTTTGGATAGGATATGAATACCTGCACCAAACCTGGGATTTAAACTTCCCGTGGATGACTTTAGGTAACGGTCTTGCAGTTAGCCACCAATGGGTACAGTGGTATGAATATACAGGTGTTTATGGTGGTACTATTTGGATCTGGATATTGAATATCGTGTTATTTTTATTGTATAGCGGGTTAAGCGAAGCGCAAATTAAAACTACCAGGATAAAGCTGATTACTGCCTTTGCGATAGTGTTAGTTATACCGATTACTTTCTCATTATACAGGTACGCTACCTATACCGAGCAATTTGATCCATCAAATGTAGTTGTAGCCCAGCCTAATATTGACCCTTATGCTAAAAACGGCGAAATACCTGTCGCGCAGCAGATCGATATCTTAACGCACCTGTCAGACTCTATAGGGCAACCTAACACCGAGTTTTTCATCTGGCCGGAAACTGCCATTCCGGATATGATAGATGAAGAACATATCCGCGGGAATAATTATTTCCTGCAAGTACAGCGGTTTCTCAACAAGTTTAAAAATGGCAATGTGGTTACAGGTGCCGAAACTTATACAATTTACAATAACCGCGCAACATCAACAGCAAGCCCTATTGAGGGTGGGCGATTTGTAGATAACTTTAGCACAGCCATTAATATTGAAAACTCTGCCAAGGTTCAATTCTATCATAAATCAAAATTAGTTCCGGGGGCAGAGTCCTTACCTTTCGGCAATGCTTTGTCATTTTTAAAGCCTGCTTTTGAGCACCTGGGCGGTGCAACAGGCAGCTATGCGGGGCAAACCACACCTTCTGTATTTTATTCGCAAAGCGGAATTGGCGTAACACCAGTTATTTGCTATGAATCTATTTGGGGCGAGTGGGTAGCACAATCCGTAAAGCAAGGTTCGCAGTTTATTGCTATTATCACTAACGATGGCTGGTGGGAAAACACTTCAGGCAAGGACCAGCATTTAGATTATGCCAAACTACGCGCCATTGAAACCCGCAGGTGGGTATGCCGCTCGGCTAATACCGGTATCTCTGCTTTTATCAATCAACGCGGCGATATTGTAAAGCAAACTAAGTGGTGGTTTAAAACGGCAATTAAACAGGATATCAATTTAAACTCCGATCTGACATTTTATGTAAAGTATGGTGATTACCTGCCAAAAGCTGGTAGCTTTTTAGCTATTATAGGTTTACTTTTTTTGGGTACCAGAGTTAGGTTTAAGAAGAAAGTCGCCTGATCGTGTATTATCCTTCCCTGCTTAAAACAAATTCCAGCAGGTCAGCTATAGGTTGCCGTATTATTTTACCTATTCGGATTTCGTTTTCAGCGCAGAGCGCTTTTAATTCATCGGCAAAAACATAAGCTATTGAGCCTACAAAGTTGCATTTGTACCGGTGATATTGCGGGTACGATTTAATGTTGGTTTCAATAAACTCTACCAAACCTTTTTTCAATAGGGTTTGCCCATAATCGGTTTCGCGTATGCTGTTCAAAAATTTAGCAAATGAAGCTAAATATGAATTTGCACCGGGTTTTAAATACACGTTATTAATAACGGTTGTTTTATCAAGGCTATAAGCTTTATTAAACAGGCCATGAATATCGGCAGGCATTCGGCCATATAAAAAATCGGTTATCATTGCCTTACCGAACCAGGTGCCTGAGCCTTCATCACCCAAAACAAAGCCCAAACCATGCTGGCCCGAGTGTATTTCCTCGCCATCAAAAAAAGAAATGTTTGACCCGGTCCCTAAAACACAACACAACCCCTTCTCGTGCCCGCACGTAGCATAAGCTGATCCTAACAGGTCGCTATCAATACTTATATAAGCCTTTGGGAATATAGTGCTCAAGGCATTTGAAACAATTTCATGCCTGTCGGGACTTGAGCAACCTGCACCAAAAAAATATATTTCTGTTATTTTATCACTAAAAGCAACCAGGTCGGTCGCTTTATCATTCATGATCTTTATAATTTCCTTTTCCGATAAAAAATAAGGGTTAAGGCCGGGGGTCCTGAATGGCTTAACCTCCTCACCCGGTAAATTTAACAACCAATCTGTTTTGGAAGATCCGCTATCAGCAACAAGAATCATTGATGTAAATCTTCGAGTACTTTATAAGTTAGCGGTTTGTGTATAAACTGGGTAATATGTTTATTATCTAACGCCTTTTTTATATCGGTAGGGTCAAAAGATGATGATAGTAAAAAGATTTTTATACCTGATTTATCAATGTCAATTTTATCATACTCATCCAGGAATTCAAAGCCGTTCATTAGTGGCATCCTAATATCCAGGAAAATAACATCAGGCTTTACAGCACCGGTGCGCAACATTGTTACAGCTTCGGCCGGTGATTGGCTAACAACAATATTTGTAGCAAACTTACTGCTCTCCAATAGCTTCCGTGCGACAAAATTATCTATGTAATTGTCGTCAATTAGCAAACATGTATGATAAGATGCAGTCATTTAATTTCAAAAATAAGTTTTTTGCCTGAAATTATGCAATAATTTACATAGTTAGTTATTTGTTTAATAACAACTTATGTATTCAGTTAATTTAGTTTTTAACATACTGATATATTTTGTACCTAAAAAATGTAATTCTATCAGTATAAGGAAAATAAAAGGTACGATTTTTTTTTAAATTGCATGCATGAAAAATCGCTGTTTACCAATTATTTTTTGCTTAATACTAATTTATATGTCAACAACCGCCGCAAACGCTGCTAAAATCTACTACAAACTAACTTTTCCCGAGGCGCAGGCGCATTATGTTGATGTTGAAATGCGCATAACGGACCTGAGCCAGCAAAGCTTAGATCTTAAAATGCCGGTTTGGACTCCCGGCTCATATCTGGTGCGGGAGTTTGAAAGAAATATCGAAACATTGAGCGTTTATACAGGCGATAAGTTAATTCCGTCAAAAAAAACACGTAAAAATATATGGCATGTTGATGCCCAGGGCTTATCTGAGGTAACTGTAAAATACAGGGTATATGCCTTTGAAATATCTGTGCGCACCAGCTTTATTGATGTTTCTCATGCCTTTATTTCATCGCCCGATATTTTTATATATCCTGCTGGTATGTTGCATGAGCCTGCAACCATACATATTGTACCCTATAAAGGCTGGACTAAGGTTTCTACCAGTTTAGAAAAAGTGAACGATGATGATTTTACCGTGCACTCGCCTAACTATGATATATTATTTGATTCGCCTATTGAAATTGGCAATCAGGATGTTTTTGGTTTTGATGTAAATGGTGTAAAATACCAGGTATCCATGACTGGCGGCGGAGCTTACGATAAAGAACGCCTTAAAAAGGATATGCCTAAAATTATTGAGGAAGAAGTAGCTATATATGGCGAAAACCCTAACAAACACTATACTTTTATTGTACACAATTACTTAAAAGGCGGCGGCGGACTTGAACATTTAAGTTCATGTGTATTAGGCGCCGCACGCGATGCTTATGATACCGAAGCCGGTTACCAGGGCTTTTTGCATTTGGTAGCGCATGAGCATTTCCATTTATGGAATGTTAAACGGTTACGTCCCTTTGTATTGGGCCCTTTTGATTATGACAATGAAAATTACACCACCAATTTATGGATAGCCGAAGGATTTACATCATACTATCAAAACATAGTGGTAAAGCGGGCACACTTAAATCCGATAGAAAATTTTTTGAGCGGCTTAGCTAATGATATGAGCTCATTAGAAAATCAGCCCGGCTCAAAAATACAGCCATTAGCCGATGCAAGTTTTGATGCATGGATAAAATCATACCGCCCTAATGAAAACTCAGCTAACAGCAATATATCTTATTATAGCAAAGGGGCTTTGGTAGCTTTATTGTTTGATCTGGAAATTATTCATGATACCAACGGCGCAAAATCGTTAGATGATGTGATGAAATATATGTACAACGAGTACTATAAAACAAAGGGCCGTGGTTATACTGACGACGAATTTAAAAAAGGCATTGAGCTAATTGCCGGAAAAAACCTTGACGAATTCTATAAAAATTACATTTATGGCTTAACACCACTTGACTACAATAAATACCTTCAATATGCAGGCTACAGGTTAACTGATGAATTAGCCAACAATAATGACCCTGCTTTAGGCATAGCCACAGTAACTCAAAATGGCAAATTGCTGGTGTTTGGCGTAACCCGTAATACCGCAGCCTGGGTTGATGGATTAAACGTTAATGACGAAATTGTAGCTATAGACGGTAACCCTGTAACTAATCTTGACGGAATTTTAAATGGCAAAAACCCGGGCGATAAATTAGTATTTAGCATTCGCCGTGATGGTTTACCTATGACCATAACTGTAAACCTGCTGAAAAGTACACGTATTAAATATAAGATTGAAGAGCAATCTGACGCGTCTGAAAAACAGTTAACAGTAAGGAAGAAATGGCTTAAATTATAGTCACGATTTAGCAATTAAGATATCAGGTTGAAAGCCGCTTCTTTTAGGAGCGGCTTTTGTGTTTTGGCTTCTGCGCAAACAATTTTTGATTTGGATATGTTATCTAATTATCTATGAAATCATTAATTAAAAACAATCTATCATGAACTCACTATTGTATATTATAGCGATTATCCTTATTATAGGCTGGGCGCTTGGATTTTTTCTTTATTCAGCAGGTGGTATTATCCATATATTACTTGTAATTGCAGTTATTGCCTTATTATTAGGTATAATAAGAAGGCCAACGGCGCTTTAATAGAAATATAATCTTATAAAAAAAGACCTGGTGATAAACCGGGTCTTTTTTTGTTTTAGCTTTTTAGCACATTGGCCTTAACCATAAATAATGGTAATGAGCCGTGCATTAATACCCTGTCATGAAAATCTTTGATGTTAAAATTTCCACCCTGGCGCTTTTGTAATTCCTCTTTCCAGCTTATTATTTGTAAAGCTCCATATTTATAGGTAACCACTTGCGCCGGCCATCTTTTTACCCGGGCAATTTCACGCATAGCAATATCGTCCTGGTTGCGGATGTTTTTCTTCCAAAAGTCAAGAGCCTGCGCATCTGTCCAACCATAATAATTAATTCCAACATCTAAAGGCACCCTAACTGATCGTACTATATCCCACTCCCATTTACCCAATTCATCATAAGGAGTTTTATATACACCTAATTGCTTGCCCAATTCTTCGGCATAAGCTCCCCAACCTTCGCTAAAGCCTAAGTAATAGAAAAGTTGTTGAACCTTTGAGGTAGTAACCTGGTTGTTAATAGATAATTGATAATGATGCCCCGGCACTGCTTCGTGTATAAATAGCCAATCTACCTGCCGTTTATTATAAGGCTTATCAAAAAGATTATAATAAAAAGTATTGTTATCATAATAACCGGGCGTTTGTGCAAGGTTGGCATCCTTCCCTTTTTCTATTTTCAAGTCGGGTATATTTTGCTTTGTAAACAAAGCAGCCATATGATCATAAATTATCTTTTTTGTATCAATAAAAGACTGCTGAACAACCTTTGGGTTGCTTATAAAAAAAGAGGAGTCATTTAGATGCTTATAGAATGTGTTTTCATCCAGCCCCGTTTGTTTTCTAATAATTTCAATGTGATTTTTCACCCGCTCAACTTCTTTTAATCCAAACTGAAATATTTGGTCGGGGGTTACATCGTCACTTACCCATTTTTTTAAGAAATAAGCATACCATAGCTTACCGTTAAACTGTCTATACAAACCGCTGTCTGATAGTTTATGGTCAGGGCCGGTTTTCCATAATTTTTCTAATCTCAATCTTTTAAGATTAAGTTCAGATTCGTAGGAAATCAGTTGGTATTCTGTTTTTTGCTGGCCTGTAAGTTGTGCAGGGTTAAATTTTTTGAGCTGCTGTAGCATGTCCTCAAAAAAAGCCGCTTGTTTTTCAATTTCAGGTAGTGATTTTATATTGCGCAAATTCTCCTGGTAGCTCAAAGCCAGGTCGGCAATATGCAGCGCTTTATATCCGGTTACAAACTGTTGGCTAAAATCGTTAAAGCTATTAGTTTTTTTTAAAGTACCGGGGAGCAGGAAAAAGGCGATTAATATAAGTTGGTTTGTTGGCATAATTAAAAGCTTTTTAGATCATAACCTCAATTATATGACCATCTAACTGCAAATAAGTTACAAACAAAAAGGCAGCTTATAAAAAGCTGCCTTGGGTAAACATAGAAATCAGTTTCTTTTTATTAATTCTGTTGATTTTGCTGTTGTTGATTGTTTGGCTGATCATCAGGAACACTTGCAATGCGGTAAGCTGTATTGCCATTGGCATCTTTTATTTGTTCATAATAAACATCATCCGGGCCAACAAAATAACGCTTTTTGTTCAAAGTAATCTTTCTGCAATTATCAGGCAAACGATCAACAATATCGCCAACATGTGGCGCATTATCTTCTTCCTGTGCCTGGCTGCCGTCTGTATTTAACACGCCATCCTTACCTGCAACCACATAAACTTTTTGCCCCTGGTCATTAACTACCGCTTTGTAATAAACGCCATTAAATTCCCAATACTGCTGGTTATCAATCATTATTGATTTAGCACCCCGTGGCAATGAAGGCACAGCTGCACCAACAGGTGGAGTTGTAACCTGGTAACCACCATTATATGGGGTATAAAAAATACCGTTAGCATAGTAATATGGGTTATCGCCATAGTAAAACGGATAATACCCAAAAGGCAATCCACCTATATAAAATCCTAATCGCGGATATCCAAAATAACCAAACCCGCCGCCAAATCTTCCATAGCCACCAATGCCTACTCTTAAACCGCCGCCGCTAAATCCGCCGCCGCCACCTATACGTACAGCGCCACCGCCGCCACCGTGAAATGCGCCTCTTTGTGCATCGGCATTAACAAACAACAGTGAAAGCAAACCGGATAAAAACACCCCTAAGGTGTATTTAAATACTCTTTTCATGATCTTAATACTACAATAAGTACAATTTTTATATAAATATACTGTCTTTTAAACCTTACTATTTGTTAGACTTGAAATTCTAATCAAAGTTTAATTTTAAAATGAAAAAACTTCTTAAATTTCTTAGCGAAATTATCCTGATATTTCTATTAACCCGGGAGGAAAAGTCAGTTTAAAGGTTGTTCCTACGTTTTTTTCAGATTGTACTTCAATTTCAATATGGTGAAACGTAGCAATTGATTTTACAATAGGTAAACCTAAGCCAAAACTGTCTTGTTGCAATGATTGCCTGAATTTTTTAAACCTGTTAAATATCAATGGTAATTCCTCTGCATTAATTCCTATTCCGGTATCAATAACGCTGATGATATGCTTATTATTTTCGTGTGTACCGGTAATTTTTATTGCACCCGATTCCTTGTTATATTTTATCGCATTATTAACCAGGTTAAAAAACAGGTTAAATAATAAAAACTTGTTTACGTGTACAAAAACCCATGTTTGAGGAATATCCAATTCATAGCTGATATTCTTGTCCTGCAGCCTGATAGAAATTTCTTCCTGCACCTCAGTTAATATATCTAACACAATAATCTTATCCTCTTTTAAAAACTGTTCATTTTCAATTTGCGAGATCAGCAGCAGCGTTTTGGTAATTATTTTTAACCTGTTTAATATCTTCTGCATTTCAAGTAGCCTCACTTTTAATTCATCGCTCACATCTTCCTGCTCAAACATGTTTTCAATTTTTGATTGCAGGATAGAGATCGGTGTCATAATTTCATGCGATGCATTTGAAATAAATTCCCGCTCTTTCTGAAACGTTTGTTCAATGGTTTCAACCATTTGATGGATGCTAAGATCAAGGTGTTGAAAATCAGAAGTGGTAGTTTTAACTTCCTGGTATACGCCAAAATTTGGGAACTTGCGCCCTATCAATTTGGTTTTAATTATCAGGTTTAAAGGCCGCAGCACATAATTAGTATAAACCTGGTCTGCCAGTATGGTTAACAGTACCATACCAATTAATATTTCGAGCGCGATATTTTGCAGCGGAGAAGTAGTTTCGCCTATGGTATCAACACTTTTTCCTATTTCCAGCAGGTAGTGTTTTTGTTGTACATTAAAGTTATAGCTAAGTATCCGGTATTCTATCGTATCAGTTTCAATGCGCCGCTTTTCGTTTTGTATGGTATCCAGCTGCTCTTGTAATGAATCTTCCTCAAGGCTGTAATATTCTTCTTTTAATGGCGAATAGGTGGCGTAAACATAATCCTTAGGGCCGGTAGCCTTTATAATATCAAGTAGCTTATTCTTTTGTTTCCTAAGCTTACTATCAGTGAAGTTTTGATTGATGTTTTTAATAACGGGAGGCAACAATAACACAAACAAGATAACTATTACCAGTTTTGATAAGGTATTAAACAGCGTAAGTTTACTTTCGAGTTTCAAATACTTAACCGTTAATTTTTATTTTATAACCAAGGCCCCTCACGGTTTCCAACCAATCCGGCTGGCCGTAAGCATTTAGTTTTTTGCGAATGTTTTTGATGTGCGCGTCAATAAAATTCGAGTCGTAATCATTATTAATAATGCTTCCCCAAATATGTTCGCTTAATTGCATGCGCGTTAATGTGCGGTTTTTATGCAATATCAAATAAGCTATAAGGTCAAACTCCTTTTTTGTTATGGTATTTATAATGGTGCCTTTATAGGTAATGGTACGGTCAGTCAAATCAATTACAAAATCGCTTAATTCAACCTGCTGGTTTTTCAATCCAAATTTTCGGCGGGTAATGGCCTGCATACGGCTATGCAATTCGGGTAATGAAAATGGCTTAGGTAAATAATCATCAGCACCAAGGTCCAGTCCTTTTATACGGTCATTAACTTCGGCCCTTGCTGTTAAAATAATACAGGCAGCTTCCTGGTTACTGTTTTTTGTTTCCTTAAGCAAGTCCAGCCCATCATAATCAGGCAGGCCAAGGTCTATCAAAATAAAATCATACAGGTTAGTAGCTATCTTTTCTGAGGCTGATTTACCATTGAAGCATACTTCGCATTTGTAATTGTAGTTAGTTAGAAATATCTCTAACTCCTGTGCTAATGCTTTTTCGTCTTCAATAATTAAAACATTCATAGTTGCTAATAAAAAACGTAGTAAAATGTTAAATTATAAAAACTTTCCCGCCTATTCTTTAATGCACCTTCTACGTTTACAGGTATTGAATATTTATAGGATAGCTCAAAAGTATAATGCGGCCTGTTATAGGCAATAGGCAGTTTAAAACTGTAATTAAGAAAATTAAATCTTCCGTTATTATACGGCTTGAAATCCGGATCACTCGGTCCTGCAATAATGATATTATCTGCAGCTAACCTGTCCTGGTGATCAAGAGAATACCGTTCTACAAAATTTTGTGTACCCAAAATAACGCTAATGCCCGGGTTAAAGGTCAGGTAATCTTTATCGTCAAAAACGTTCCAGCTTGTTTCTATATTTTTTGAAGTGTTAATGGTAACAAAAAAATCAGATGCTTTACCAAACAGGTAATCCAATACAACGCTTGATTTAGCTATTTTCCAGTCATAATCGTTTTTCCAATTAAAATCATTTGCCGATGCCGACTCAATAACCCGCTCTTCTTTGTTAAATATAAAACGGGTGTAGCTTAATGTACCTGTTTCTTTTTTTGATAAACGATAATAATACCCGCCACCAATATCAACTTCATCAACCAGGGTTGGATAGCCCAATAACTTCAAGGCTGAACCATAGGCAAACAAACCAAATTTGGTATTATAAATAAAATCGGTAGATACAAACGGATATTTTATCGGGCTGGTACGCCCCAGGAAAAACACATTACTGCCATAACTAACGCCGGCTGTAATTGATTGTTTACGGATCAAGGTATCGGTATCAGCAACTGTTGTTAAATATGGCATAGTTAACACACCCCTGCCTGCACCAAATACGCTGATGGAATTATATATTAAAAGAAAAAGCAGGATATGAAGATATTTCATTTACTCATTTTGTGATTTTGGGTTAACGATTAGTTCCCACCTCTCCTTGGTATTTCCGGAGGCCGCTCCAGTCCTTCTGGCCGGCGCTCTCGTTTAGGCTTGGGCTTTGCAGCATCTTTATCATCTATTTTTTCCGGCTTTGCCTGCCTTTTTGCCTTTGCAATTTCTTTTATTTTCTTTTTCTCTTCCTCTTGTTGTTGTTTTAATTTTTTTGCGTTAGTAGTATCTGTAAATGGAGTTATATAGAATTTATGGCGCAGTAAACCATAATTACGGCCAACGCTATTTGTTGAATTAGCGAATGATAAGCACGATGCAAATATCAATAACATGACAATATACGCAAACCGCTTCATCATTAAAAAGAAGAAATTAGTAATATTTTTTTCAAATGCTTATCCATTAAACAGGTAACCACAGGGGGAGTGGTTATTTATATTGGTTATTATTTTCATCCGCACAAATAGATTAGCTACCAAAAACCGGTATAACAGTATCTAAAAAATCATCTATAAGGTATATAACCGGGATTCGGCATTAATGGTTTTTTCAATCATTTTCACCCTATAAATATAAAGCGAATCAATTAAAATTTTACTCTTCTATGTGAATATCTTTTGAGGTATAAACCCGGTTGTGGTCGTCAATAATAATACAGCCAATTTGGTTTAATTGATTTACCACGTAAAGGCCGCTGTTAATACCAATAGTCATTACCGGCGAGGCCATCGCGTCAGCAAATTCGGCAGTTGGACCAAGCACGCTTACACTTTTAATTTCGCTAACTACAAAACCATTTGTAGGTTTTACAGTCGCCGATGATTTATTGATAGTAGCATATTTTTCATCATTAACAGATGTAGCCATAGCCATATTGCTGATATCAATATTAGCGTAAGGTTGTGCTAATTGAGTCAAATCTGCAGTACCAATTGTCCAGGGTTCAAAATTAGGTTGCAGCCCCCATGTTAGTAAATCGCCACCGGCGTTAATTACCCCACTGCCTACACCATTCATTTGCAAAATACATTTTGCCCTGTCGGCAGCGTAGCCCTTTTTATTAGCGCCAAATCCAATGCGCATTTCTTTATTTTTTAAGAAAACCGTAGTGGCCTTTGCATCAAGTGCTACATTTTTATAACAGGCATAATTTGCAGTATAAGCAACAGTTAAAACGGTATCAATGGCTAATGAACTGTCAGCTATTGTGTTTTTATCTGAAGTGTAATAGGTAATATCAAATGAACCGTGAGTAAGTTCAGATATTTGTAATGACCTATCTATAAGGTTAAAAACTTCGGCACTTACTTTTACCGGTTTAATTCCTGCATTACGGTTTATTTGATTGATTATGCTATCATCGCTAAAAGCGCTTAACAGTTTTTCAACCCGGTTTATTTCGCCAATGGCATTATCAATACGTTCATCGGCCCAGGCAGCGTCATTGCCAACCACACTTATCTCAAACCTGTCGCCCATTAATTTCGCTGCGCGCCTAAAAACTATTTGACTACTTGTTACTGATTTTTTTACTGCCAGCATAAGGGGTTACTGTTAAGTTAGCTATTAAACCTTTAGTAATTTAGTTGCCCAAGCGGAAACATTGTTACTATTGATAGCTAAAGTAGCCGCCCATTATGAAAATAACATGAAAAAGAAAGAATATGTTAAAATGTTTAAAAAAAGTGACAGATAGATGTGCAGATGCGGGGATGTGCAGATATGCAGATGTGCAGATGTGCAAATGAGTTAGGCGATTCGGACTAAATTGCCATCATCGAAACCTGTGGTTATCCTTCTGTTTTTGAATAAATTAAGATCTTTATTTTGAGCGATAATTTTCTTTAGCGTTGATTCAATATCACTCTGGACTTCTTCCCAATGAATATCTTTGGTTAGTTCGGAAGGGATATTAAAATATTTGAGATTTTGCGATGGCTCGAAGTTGATTTCACTGGCCCAATCATCATCGTCTGGATCATATTCATTTGAGCCAGTTATATAAACCATGTAACCATTCTCGCTTTCGAAGATGCCAAAGTTGATAGCGACGATTTCCTCGTCAAGACTTGAATTGATATTAATCTTAGTAATCCAATTTTCAAAAAGACCTGTAAGATCGACTTTACGTATTTTGTTTCCTAAAAGATTTTTAAAAAAATCCATGATTTTGATTGCTTATAACAAACTTAAACAATCATTTGCACATCAAAAAATTACGCTACCGTGCCTTCTTTTAATTTTTCGGCATTCTCTGCAAACTGCAATGATTCCAATATCTCCTGCAAATCGCCATTTAACACTCCGGGAAGGTTGTAAATAGTTAAACCTATGCGGTGCTCTGTTAAGCGGCCCTGCGGATAGTTATAGGTACGCACCTTAGCAGAACGGTCGCCGGTTGACACCATGGTTTTGCGTTTTTTGGAAGTTTCTTCCAGATGTTTTTGCAATTCCATTTCGTAAACACTTGAGCGTAATACCTGTAATGCTTTATCATAATTTTTTAACTGTGATTTTTGATCCTGGCATTGTGCCACAATTCCGGAAGGTAGGTGTGTTAACCTAACAGCAGAATAGGTTGTATTTACCGATTGTCCACCCGGACCGGAAGCACAAAATAAATCCTTACGGATATCACTTACCTTCAAATCAATATCAAACTCATCAACCTCGGGCAATACAACAACTGATGCTGCAGATGTATGCACACGGCCCTGTGTTTCCGTATCCGGCACACGCTGCACGCGGTGAACACCTGATTCATATTTTAAAGTACCATAAGCATCCTCGGCAATTACGTTGAATACAACTTCCTTATAGCCCCCTGATGTACCTTCTGTATAGTCAACCAATTCAGTTTGCCAGCCGCGTTTTTCGCAATAACGCATGTACATACGGTAAAGATCGCCGGCAAATAAAGCAGCCTCATCGCCACCTGTACCACCGCGAATTTCAACCAGCGCGTTCTTTGAATCCTCAGGATCTTTAGGGATCAGCATCACACGTATCTCTTCTTCCTTCTCATCGCGCTGTACCAACAATTCGTCCAGCTCGGTTTTAGCCATTTCCCTAAACTCTTCGTCCTTTTCGGTAGCTAAAATTTCTTTATTGGTATCAATATTACTCATGATGTTGCGGTAAATATTATACTCGTCAACAACCTTGGTCAAATCTTTATATTCCTTATTCAACTGGGCATAGCGCTTCATATCAGCCATCACATCCGGATTGCTCAGTTCGCCTTCTACGCTTTTCCAGCGTTGGTATATTAATTCTAATTTCTCTAACATAAAAATCCTTTACACAAATTAGTGAAA
>Ga0207153_1039_pt1 | contig 28600 bp, 21 predicted proteins | sample Alteio_BWMinHeat_27_FD_153580 | JGI IMG/M metagenome (GOLD analysis project Ga0207153, IMG submission 153580) | Enriched cells from forest soil in Barre Woods Harvard Forest LTER site, Petersham, Massachusetts, United States -... | ecosystem: Environmental > Terrestrial > Soil > Temperate forest >...
ACTTTATGATCGATAATCTGACGAAAACCAGCAACCATGATACCCTCTACGAAATTACGGTCAATCATCTTGACCCGGAACAAGCTGAAGTTATATTATTTCAGGAAGCTCAAATCACGTTCGTCGTTCATGGCAAAGAAAACATCTATAAAATCAGCAAAACCCTGTTCAACACTTGCAAATACCGCCGGCTTGTCCTGGTCTATGTCTTTATATTTCTTATAGGTTTTTCCATTTTGTTCAGTGCCAAGGTAGGTCACTGGTTCAAATTCCCTTTTCCGGTCAAACGGCTCATAAAGCCCGCCATAACAGGTGGCTTCTTTCCTGTTTTCCGGCGGGAGAATGATTTGCGGCACTTTGATCTCTTTTTTAAATACAGCGCCGGCCATATAGGCGCAGATTTTACTGATGTAATCGTGGTTGTGGATCAAGTCCAGGTATTTACTGCCGTTACCGGAAAAGATGATACAGGTAGGCGCAACCTGGTTTTTTGATTTAATGATCTGGCAGGCGTGATAGATCAAAGCCGTAAAGTGCAGCAGATAGGTCAAACGAAACTGGCCATTATCCAGTTCGCGTAAGACATCCGTATCTGTGTTATTTGCGATCCAAAAATTAATGATTTCATCTGAACTGTAAGAAGAATCGCTGCGGGTGTAATCATCGTTCATGCCCTTGAGTACAGTTGGCCGCAAACGGGTTTCGATCGTTGATTTGACCGCATTGTAGATCCCGTTATCTTTTGCAGTATCGACCAGTTCACTAAAACCGTTACCCCATAGCACATTGGCTCCGAAATTCACTGAGGTGCAAAGCAAAGGCTTGTCCCGGATATACATCATGTCCGTAGTACCGCCGCCGATATCAATTGTTAAAACAGCGGTCGGGTCATCGATATGGTCTGCTTTGGAATAATAATAATATGGCGCTTCTGATTCGGTGATATTATTTAATTGTTTGGGATCAGCGTGAAACACTTCCTTAAATTTTTCTTCCCATAATCGCTGATATACGCGCTGCGCTTCGGGGCTGAAACTTAGCGGAGAAAACCAGGAGATACGGCTGAGTTTCGGATCGCCGTCTTTTAAAAGTGTTTTAAGCCGAAGCAACAGGAAGATTTCTTCAATATAGAGCTTAATCAGTTCTTCATAACCTTTGTCGGTATTGACATTCCATTTGAGGCTGGGGATAAAACGTTGGTTTAATTCAGTAACAGGATATATTGTTGATTTCAGCTGATAAATAAAACCGATATTTGCATTACTGAATAGTCGCCTGTTTGCGTCTGTTATACCATCCTTGGCATACATTACCGTACGGAACGGAATTCTATATCGTTCACTATTGAGCAGCGAAGGCAAAAATTCTTCATTTTGAATAGCGATTGATTCACGGAAATTGCCCGGACCTTCCTGAAACGTATCGATCCATTTTATTTTATCACTTTTTGCGTAAGATTTACTCAAGAGGGCAACCGGATATTCTTCTTCCTGGTCTTCCTTTCGCATATCAAATGACAAAGCTTTGGGTTCACTGGTCCGTTGTTTGTTATCTGTATAAGCTATAAATGTGCTGGTTGTGCCGAAATCAATGGCGTAATCAACTTGCTTGGCACCCAGACTTCGCGTTCTCCATTTCGGGACAATCGCGCCCCTGACCGCGTGATCAGCCAGTTCCGGAAAGTCCAGGATTATGAAATCGAAACAAACGTTCATTTTATCCTTGCCCCGCAAGGTATAATATGATGAACCGTTAGGTTGATTGTGCTGGTCCAGCAAAGTACGATCATCAACGGCTATTAACAAATTGGAATCGGTCGGTGCACTTACTACATCTCCCTGGATGCCAAACGAAAGTTTGAAATCACTGTTCTGGTACTGGAAATTATCATCCTGCATAACCAGCATTATTTTAAAATAATCGTTCAGGCCTTCAACGGGCGTAACCTCGCCGCCGCTTTGCCCGTTCTGAACAACTTTAATGAAGGGAAAAATGGCAAGATTGATCTTTATTTTATGCGTTTCGTTCAAATCGATGATTTTACCTTCCTCTTCGGTCGACGGCGCTGACCGGTACTTTTTTATAAAGGTTTGTCCGTTTTTTTGAATAGATACGTTTACCGTTTCACCATCGATATCGTTAATCGTTACAATCGACGGGATTTCAGCCGCCTTGTAATCTTCGAAAAAAACCGAGGTCAAAGGCAATAGATAATTAGCGTTTTTCTGGGTAGTAACTAATTTAGCCGTATAAAAACAGTCGTTATTTACCGAAAAATTGATCCTGATCAAATTTTTCTCGAAATAGTCGGCATCAGTTTTTCGGGAGGTGGATTGCAATAACTGACCAAAAATATGATTGAAGTTAGCAGAAAGCGCTTCCAGTCTTAATGGTTCAGCAGGAATATCATTTTCATATTTAAGGAGATAATTACGCACGATTTGTGTGCTTCTGGCTGTCTGTAACGTCCCTTCGTAAAAGAAATCGTAGATAAATTTTCTGATCTCCGGTTTTCTCTCGCTAAAAGGTATGATCTTTGAAAAGTAGTTCCGGCGGTTTAAGGGGTTATATAGATTGAGCCCGGCAAGCGCATTAGGTGTTGTGAAAAATCCGGTAAAAGGTGATGATCCAGCAATGGGTTGCCCGTTATATTTAAGGATAATAATTTCATCAGAAAGCCTAAAAGCCTCTTCTCCCAAATAAATGCGCAGGGTTTCTCCTAAAAGCTTGTGGCCCGGGCTCCCTGCTCCAAGTTTATTCAGTTCAGGTTCCTGGTGCCAGCGGATAATAGCGAGGTCCTTTTTATCCTTTAAATGATTATTCCAGTTATAAATCAATTCGAAAACATCAAAACAATCGGAAACTATTTTTTTATAAGCATCACCGGAATAATTCGTTTGCTCCAGCTCATCCTTATCCAGCATTTCGAAAGCTGCCTCAAATAAGTGAATCCGCGCAAGAGGCGAAGGAATGGCGTTAAGTGAGCGATCATTTCGCGCCGCGTATATCTTGATCTGCTTGATATCTGTACTATTGAACTGGTTTGACTTGTCCCAGCCTGTCTTATCAGTTGTTCGCTGAACTACACTTAATTTCTTATCCATTTGCCTTAAATTGAAGGTTCGCATCCACTATATTATTAACCGCCTGGTAACACATCGCCATATAGGAGCTGATGAGGCTTACTTTTTTCAATTTTCTTAAAGATTTACTATCCGCGGCCTTTGCGGCCTCGAAGTGAACCTGGGATAAATTAAAGGCTGGTTTAAATACACCATCCCATTTACCCTTCTCCCTGCTGTTACCATTAATAAGACCGTAATATTCTTTGTTTTCTTCCATCAGGTGTGGTAACCAGCCCCGTTCATTTTCTCCAAGTTCCCGCAACCATTTTTCGTAATACTTACTAAAAAAGAGGTTAAGGTTATCAAAGAAGATTTGCTGACGATCATACAACTGATTGAATTTCATAGTTATATTGTAAGGCAAATGCGGCTGCGTAAGATTTGACTTATGCATTTTATCAAATAAATAAAGCGCAGTAAGCGGCGTGCCCAGCTGAGCGCGCGTACTATCTCCCATATTCGAAAAATTCACCACCGGCACATTATCATTTTTTAGGGTATATTCATATACATCACCGGTATGCGTATGGTCGCCATTGGCGAAATTGATTACCGAAAGTGCGCCAAGCAATTCAACATAGTGTGCCTTGTTTTCCTGTTTCTTTTCATTGTTTTCGTAGGGTTTGTCCTGTTTATCCGGATCAGCTATATAATATAAAGCATTATACATATTGGAAAACTCCGGGCGGATATAATAGGTCAGGGCGGATTTGGTTTTGGTCATGAAATTATTGGAATCGATATCGCTGGATAAAGTTTCCTGCTTTGTTTCTTCATCGACCTCCACTTTTGGCTCGGTCAGCCTATAGTATGGCAGTACTGAAAGCGCTCCTATTTGTGCGTCCCTGATGGCTGATTTACTGTGTGCCCGGAACAATTTAAGCAGCAGTGGAAAACCTGCAGCACCGGTACCGCCAAAGATCGAGCTGATAATAAAAATTCGGTCCTGGTTGCCGAATGCATCTTCCATAGCCCGAAAGCCCGGTCCATCTTTTAACGCGTTGAGCACCACGCTACCGACATTGGGATTTCCTTTAAAGCCGACAGAAAGCGGTTTGCGGAAGTTTTCGTCGGAATATAAGAGCGACAGCAGATCTTTGGTCGCATCATTTTTTGGAAGACTGGCCAGATCAAGGAATTGACCGAATGGCTGATCATGCTTTTCATCAAATTCAAAATCGTCTTTCAATCCTGAATCGGAAGACAAGGAACGGAGGGTTGTGATTTTTGTGCGGAAAAAACCGTCATCCATCTGATCCGTGCCTTTATAACTCGCTTCATTGATACCTGCATACAGTTTCAATAAAGTCTTACAATCATTTAACTCCTCTAAGTCTTTATGAGGGTCTATCAGAACAGGAACAATATCAAAATTCCCGGCCTTCAGGCCTGAGGCTAACAGCATAGTTAATGATTTGATCACCCGTGAGCCGGTTCCGCCTATTCCAAAAACAAATAATCTGGGCATATGATAAGGATTAGAATTTAAACGGGGTGGTTTTACCCATCACCGATTTCCATTTGAAAAGAAATGATAAAAAGAAAAATAAAATTGCCGCGTAGGCCAGGTTCAGCAGGCCAAGCATAGCCACATGATGGCCGGTTGGGCATACGAGTTTTTTATACAGCGAAAAACCAATAATCATGGTCAGCATGCCCACTAATACCGCGTTGATCAAAAGGGCATAGAGCCAGTGATACCACCGGTAATAATTTCCAAATTTCCCATTAAAGTAGTAATAATAAATTAAGCAACTGGCCAGTGTCAGCAAGATGAGCAAAGCGCCACCAATGGTATACATATTACTCGTAAACTCTTCCCGGAATAGCCTGCCGGTGTCACCATTTTTGTCCAGGTATTCCGCCCAGGTTACAGTCATTGATTGCACGGCTTTGTCATAGATTCCCTTGAACATCTTATTGCTTTTTGATTAGTGATATATTCATTTGATTGAAATAGGTCCCGGTGGCTGAATTTTCGTAAGCCTGGTCGAAGCCGGTCATGATGTTCGCCCAGCCAAACGTCTTGGTGCGTAGTGTTTCCTTAATGGATAATGTGTCATGGTTGATAGCGGCAACCCAGAGTGGCCGCTTTCTTGCAAGTGACAGGGAGACTATGGCCATATCTTCCGGCATATCTTCCACGGAAAGCTGAACAAAGGCATCGCATTTGTCGGCAAATTTGCTATCGTCAGTATTTAACTTATCTGCTTTGTACGCTACTTTTAAAATTTTTACTGTCCCCTTGGAGATCGTTGCCGTCAGGTTACTATCCAGATAATCGGTTGTACGGGCGAAGGTGGGCAAACTGGTCAGATCAATAGCTACCCAAAAGCCTATTTTAGGAGTAACATCTGTTTCTATATCCTGCAGACTCGTATACGTATTTGTTTTAGGATTTTTACTGCCTACGAAGTTTTGCGTAGTCTGAGAATATGGTAACACGGAATAATAAGGCAATTGATATTTATCGCCGAATTGTATTTCTTCAAAATCCTGGTGGAAAGTTCGCAGGGACTCCTGGATCATCTTTTCCACTACCAGGAGATTTTCCTGTTTTCCCTGCATGACCAGGTAATAGGGGCTATTTACCGTTTCGCCCTTTTTCGGGAAATAAGTGGATTTTACCATATAGATTGCGGTCGCATAGGTTTTAGCTGCCGGGCGCACGACTTCCCTGATCTCGGCTATGGTCTGCGCGGTCATTTTAACATTAGTACTTACAGGCGAGTAGATACAGTCAGAAATAAAGATATTGACCTTATTGGAGTCCAGGTAGCGCTGAACGGAATCGAGCATGACCGGTACATAGGTATTCCCGCTCCATTTAAAATTACCTTTTGGAATCACATTGGTGATCACGTCATTGACGTTTTCTTTTGTGAACTTTGACCGGGAATCGAATATGGTGTAAAGATTTGTTGGATAGTCGCCCTGCGACCGGCTCAAAATATCAGGGATTAATACCTGGAAATCTGTCGTCGTTTTGGCGTTTGCCGGCATATAACCTTCCATACTGCCGGAAGTTTCTAGGAAAAAGTTGATCTGTTTTAAGTGGGTTGCGGCGAGGGGTTTATGCAGCGTATCCAATTTGGGATAGCAGGCCGAATCCAGACCGTTACTACTGCAAACTGCTGCAGGATCAGGGCTACATCCGGCAAATGCTGCGAGCAAACCGCAGCACATGAACATAAATAATTTAATCAGGATTGGACGAGTAATAAGCGGGGCATTATTGTTTGTACCAATTGATCCGGGTTTAAGCATAATTGTTTAAAATAGTTTAGGGCGATTGAGGTACAAAGTAAAATTATATTTTAACTAAACCAATAATATTTACAATAATTTTGTGATATACGTGCATTACGGCCTTTTAGCTAAAATAATAGGATAGCTATCAGGAATTTTAAAAGTAATGAAACAGGAATGTTTAACTCTCCACTAGGCCAAGATTTAGCCTAAATCACTTATCTTTAGTTTTTACAACCATGCTCGAATTTATCACCTCTCCTATCAATACTTTTTTTAACTGGGGCTTAAGTAAGCTGAACCGGAACGCCGAACATAAACACGAAGAGCGCACGAAGCTTAAACGCCTGCTTTATTGTCTCCTGGAACTCAGGAACTGGCTGCAAAAGGAAGTATTTCTGGACGAGCAGATCGGGCAGTTTATGACTTTATACGAAAGAGAAATCGCGCTGGAGTGGCCTGGAGGTGATGTTTTGCTGCGTTCAAAGCGACCATTAATAATCAAACTGATTAAAAAGGCCATTTTCTCGGTGGATAAATACACCGCTACCTCCTCAAAAATTCAAAATACGCTGGCGGAATTATCAGAGATCAATCCCCTGTTCGCCCATGAGTTGAGTGACATCTATAACATCACCGAAAAACTGGACATGTTAAAAACCTATATGGATGCCGCAATGGCAGAATTGGAAGACCCATTGGAAGAAGGTAGTTTTATTATGGAAGATGTCCTCAGGCCTCAACTGGTTAATGATGTGTTTGTACAGATTCAGGTCCACACGCAGGAGGTGGCGAAAATGATCGATCATAAAATTTATGAAGAAGTTAAATTAAAAAGCCGGGCAGCTATCGCCCCTATTGACGAAAATGATTTCAGACGCTTTATGTCACCTATCCTTAAAAAGCTGAGAAAAGCGGAAAACAAGTAATGGAAGACATCACCAATTCTTTGAAGACCCTGAGCCATATTGCGACACAGATTGATATGTTATTGCATTTATCGCGGGTTACTTATACCAACAGAGCGGCTTTAGATCAAAACATTTTGCTGGAAGGCTATTATCGCGGCGAAAAGTACAGTACAACTATGCTATCGGTCAACCTCAATAACGTGATCATCTTCGCCAACGCTTACCTGGATGAATTAAATGGGCAGCTGACCCCGGCGAAATATCCGGCTGATGCGGAAAAGATTTTAGCTTACCGGCGTGTGGTTAAACCTGCTTTAAAGCGGATCAGGAAATGGACGCACCTGAAAGATTTGCGAAATGAGTTGCTGGTGCATAATTACCGCGTCAAAGACGTTTCGATTTTTTCTGTCGCCTATCAGAAAAAAGAATATAACGCGCCTGCCAAGGACCAGGAGATTTTGCTTTTAGGCGACTTGATTTTGTTAATTAACAAGCAGCTTTTTGCATTTTTCCCGGAGGAGATTGGCAGTATGCTTGCTGTCAAAGAACGGATTATTGACAAATACAAAGCCACGGACAACCCGATCAATTACCGGGAGGAAATTGCTGCCATCACTCAACAAGTGGAAGAATTAAAAAAGCGCGAGCTGGAATAAATAACTTTTTCAATCCCCCGCCAACTCCAGCCTCACCCCCTTAAACTTCTCCCTTAACGGCTCCATATCCGCCGCCACTTTCGTGTCCGTCACCCGCGCGTACAACTGCGTGGAGCGGATATTCTTATGCCCGAGCATCTGCCCGACCGTTTCCATTGGCACGCCGTTCGTCAGCGTTACCGTGGTGGCGAAGGTATGCCGGGCGCAATGGAAGGTCAGGTGCTTTTTGAGCCCCAGATCCCGGGCGATATCTTTCAAATACTGGTTGGCCCGCTGGTTCGTGATCTGCGGGAGCAGTTTACCCTCCGGGATGCCGGGCTGGTCGCAGTAATAATTGATGAGGGCTAGTGCCGGGGCCAGCAGCGGCAGGCGCACCCGGTTATTGTTCTTCACCCGGTGCGTTTCGATCCATTGCTCACCGGCCTCGTTCAGGAACAGGTCCGCCGCCGTGAGTTTCTGCGTATCGGCATAAGACAAACCCGTATAACAGCTGAACAAAAACAGGTCGCGCACCCGGCGAAGGCGCCTGCCGCGGAATTTGCGGGTGACCAAAGCGTTCAATTCGGGGCCGGACAGGTAGTTACGGTGCACTTCGGTCGTTTTCATCCGGTGGGCGATAAAAGGATCGCGCAGCAACCAGCCAAAGTCCATGGCGATGCGGATGACCGTGCGCAGCTTCTTAATCATGCCCACTGCGGTATTGTTTTTGACCCCGTAATCCGCTTTTAAATAATACTCGTATTCCTTGACGAAGCGGTGATCCAGCTTATCCAGCCGGATATCTATCGATTTGAATTGCTGCAACAGGAATTTTTGCAGCGCCTTGTAGGCCGTACCGTACTTTTTCATGGTGGCTAAACTGTAATCCTTGCCCAGCAGCCCGGCAATGTGCGCGACATGGTAGTTCCAGGCCTCGGAAAGCATCCGCGGGGGCTCGAGTTCTTCGCCCTGCATGAGCTTGCGAATATGGGTAGCGGTAAAGGCTTTGCCGCCGGCGTAAAGTTCCTGGCGGCAGCTGTGGGCGCGGGCGTTGAGGGTTTCGAGCCAGCTATTGATGCTGCGGGCTTCGGCGCGGGTACCCTTCACCCTGCCCTGCCCTTTATCCCAGTCCCCGCGTTCGCAACGGCGCTGGGTGGACCATTCCTCCCGCTGGCCATTGACGGTCAACCGGATATAGATATGCCACAACCGGGGCTCACGGCCCTTGGCTTTTTTGAGCAAGAACAAGACACCAAAGGTCTGGCGGGTGGCCGGCTCGGGCTGGGCTACCTGGAACTTTTTTTTTCGGGGGCGGCGAGCATGCGGTCGATGTCCTCCTGCTGGTAGTAATAGATGCTGCCGATTTTTTTAAAAGGCAGGGTGCCGTTGATGCGGAGGTTGTGGAGGGTGCCTGGGGAAACGCCCAGGATCTTTTTGACATCGGCGTTGCGGAGCCATTTTTTTGGGCTTTGGACCTGCTGGTTTTTGAGCAGGGCAAAGAGTTCCTGTTTAAAGTCGAGGAGGTCTTTTTTGGTAAGGAGCTGGTCAGGGGTCACGGTTATTTTTTAGGCGAAATTAATGACCCGGTTTTGTTCAACTCTCCATGACTTACCACCGGGTGTTAAAGGGAATCAGGCTGTAAGGCATCGGGGATGCGCTGCGAAGGGTTGCGATATTCGAGTGTGCTGCCTGATTTTACCTGCAAATACCAGCCCTTGATGTTCCATGTCGGCACACCATCTAAATCTTGTCTTTTGTAATGGTTTAAATACTTTTCAGCGAGTTTTAATAAGGTGGTGTCATCTAAAACTGGTTGAAATTTAAGGGAGATGGCAAATTCATTGAATTTTTTACTTATGAGTGGTGTAGCCGATAATATTAGTTCTCCGTCTATCGGCAACTGTCCTTGTTTAGGATCCGTGGCAGCTTCTAATTGGCCTTTTTGGGAGGTATCGACTACATGGCCGTATTTTAATGTAACATTGGCTTGCTGGAACGCGAGTTTCATGTCAGTGCGGGAAAGGGATGGCAGGACGGCAATGAATTTGGGAACGTCGGTGGCCAGCATGGCGTTGACCTGGTTTTCTTTTTTATGGGTGCAAGCCGATAAAAAAAGCAGGATAAATGATAGATTGGTTAAGGTCGATTTCATGCTGTTAAAATACTCATTTAATTTATTTTTCTTAGGTTTATAGCACCAAAACCTTCAGGATGAGCATGTCACCCAATATTTACCAGGTCGATAAGAACCATTACCAGTTAAGGGCCTTAGAAAATACGACTGATATTCTTAAATTCATTATCACCAAAGCCCGAAAGCAGCGCGAGTTCAGTGAACCTTTTGACCCGGAGCGGATTAGCTCTTTTCAAAAAGATGAATTTACTTATTACCTGTACCTGGTCAATACCAATGAACTCGAATCCGACTGGTCAAAATTTTTACCTGCGGAACTCCGGGCTACCAACAACTTTATCCAGCAAAAAATATCGCTTATCCTGCTGGTAGAAACAGAATTCGAATTGTACGCGGTAGTCGGCGGGAGCGCATTCCGTATGATCATTCCCTTTATTGATCATTCCTTCGGCCTCAATGCTTACGACAGGATCATAGAACCGGATAAGGACGAACTAACTTCGATCAGGACGCGTGGCATCACAGGCCAGCGGATCGGGATGAATGAACAGTTCCGGAACGAATACCGCATCGCGAATTTTACCCGTTTTGGAAAATTACCGAAAGAGATCCATGTGAAGTTGTGCAGGGAGACAACTGATACCTATTTCTCTCAACTGAAAGCCAAGGCTAACGACCGGCTGCAAATCACAGTGGGTGCAGGATTTAAGGTCGGCAAACAAGTGGATTTTGAAGATATGCATTATTTGATCCAGGATATGGCTTTGATCGCGACGCAAAGTCCCAAAGACTACCTGAGTTCTTATAAGGAAATTAACGATGACAAGGATATTTACGAATTTAAAAAATTACTGATCCACAAGTTGTATAATAACCTTGCTTATTTATACCACAACAGCCGGTTGCCCAGCGACCGGTTTGATTTTGATTTCTGCCATCCAAAACATATTGATAAATTCTACGAAGCGGAAACCTACGAACTAAAAGTAAAAACGGAAGATGGCGGGTACCGCGTGTTTGCCACACTCGATGACCGCGAAGCGATTTTTAAGTGCGTAATGGATCACGTGGTAGCAACTGTTGGTGAAAACAGCGAATATAATTTCGGTGCTTATTTGTGGACGATCATCGTCGCGTCACTAAAAGGCGATAAAACAACCGCGAGCTCAGGTTTCCTTTTCTATTTCAGCGCTGAGTTTACGTATAATAACGAGCCGGTATTCCTGATCGATACGAAGTGGTTTTATCTCAAGGAGCAGTTCATTACGGATATGATCGTTAATAGCCAGCATATTTTCAGGACCTACCGGGCAAAACCCGGCATTTTGAAATTCCCATGGGATAAAGATGTATTGGCCAAAGAGGGCCTTTACAATATGCTTTATGATGCAGAGGCAAATTATATCGTATGTGACACCATCATCGTTGACGGGGTAGAATTATGTGATATTCTTTGTTATGACAGCAAGAATCTTTATTTGATCCATGTAAAGGCCGGCTTCAATTCCAAGATAAGGGAATTATCCAACCAGGTCCTGATCTCGGCACGGCGACTAAAGGAAGCGGTAAACGGGAAAAACAGCACCTACATTGAACGTTTTTACGAGCGACTGGTGAGTTCAGGCCGTAACTACGATAACCTCAACCTGGAAAAATTCAAAAAGCTATTTAAAAAACAAATTAGTTACGTGATGGCTATCAGTTCTACGCTAAATGAAGACCTGGTCATTGAAGATCATATGCATAAATATGACTCGAACATCGCCCGGTTTTCCATGATCCAATGTTCAAATGAAATGTATGCCAGTTATTATCCCCTGCTCACTTACCAGATCCCGCGGGTAAGTAAGGACACCGCAGCTGATGAATAAAGTGTTTACACATAATGCTTAAATGGCAGGATGCTGGTCACCACGTTTTTCCCGGCCGTCAGCACCTCTCCTATGGAATCAGCGAACCGGAGCGTCACGGGTTGGCCGTCAGCAAATATGCAGGCGTTGTAATTGAGTTTAGTGAGCGCAAGGATATCTTTGCAGACCTGTTTGATCTCAGCTTCCCCCCTGGTCACTTCCACTAAAATCGGGTTCGGGGTTTCCAATCCGATCTGGGTTTGGAGCCGGGGAATAAAACCCTTCGTCCATAAATAAGCTTTGTCAATGGCAATGGTCATCAGCATTCCCCTTGGGACGCAAAAAGAAAAGCCCCGGTATAATTTGAACTGGCTGGTAGACTGGATACGTACGCCGATAATTTTTGATTTGCCGGCAGCTGTGTCCGAAAACCCCTCCCACTCTTCATCGTTAAAGAGCGTTTTTGCATGTATAAATATCTCTTTAGGGTAGTGCCCTTTTCCCAGTTTTTCTTTAAAAGCTTCCAGGGATTGGCTGATCATTTCAACTGCATCGTTTTTTGAAATGTGGAACTCGTGGCTTTCCGGGTCATACCAATCGCCTATATTTCCCCGGAAGACCATCCCGTCACCGGAGTCGATAAACATTTGGGCAGCACAACAGGCACTGCGGTTATTGGGGTCATCATTCAATTTCTTGTAAACTAAACCCAGGTAACATACGTCTTCCCTGATGTCCCCCAGGCGCCAAGGCAGGCCGCCATTTTTGTAATACAAAGTTGTAGCTATATTCCATGCCTTCGCGCTATCAAACATGCGCTGCTGCTCGATCTTTTCCGTATCCTCCCAAATGCTTTCATAAGCGATCGTACTTTCCCGTAGAATCTGGGTTACGATTTTATCCTGTAATAGCTTGGCTTTTATCTGGTTGTGAAAGTTGATTTCGTAATCATAGGCTTCTTGAATCTGATTATAAAAATCAAATAAGAAAGGTGCCGCTGAATTCCTTTCTTTTTTCTTTAAACCCAGTTTAACGTTGGCGGGCGATTTCGGTATTTTTGATTTCGGGCGGCCGAATTTAAAGATATCGTCCTGGATGATAACAAACCATACTGTAACCGGCCGTTCTTCCTCGCGGCTGTATTTGATTAAACTATCCGCAAATAAATTGGACAAATTGTGCACGCGTTGGTGTCCGTCCTGGTATTGCAGGTATCTTTTTACTTCGGCTTCCGCGATATCGATTTCGACAATATTGTCGAAATTAATGTGGATGCCGAACCCCGCTTCTAAACCAGGAAAAAAGGGCCTCGCCACATCATTTGACAGGGAAGAAACCGGCTGGTGTATCCGCTTCAAATACGTTTTAAGATAATTACGTTGTTTAATGCAGCCAACGATGCCTATGTTGATTTGCCCTTTTATCTTTTCACGGTCATGTGGCCCATATAACATGATGCCGTCCCTTGGGTCCGCGGTCTTTTGGTTATACCCGAAAGACAACCCGGGTTCGTTAATAAATGATAATTCCGGCTCCAGTTCCATATCAGGCTATTCTGTTTCAATAATTAGGTCTTCGCGGTCCTCTGCGAGAAACATTTCCTGTCTTGCCAGGTCTTTGGGGTCATAATACCCGGCATCAGACCAAAACATTTCGAGATTTGTTTTCATTACGATTTCTTCGGTGCCGGTTACCAGTTTAATTTCGTGGTTGTTATTTTCCATACTTTTCATAAAGGCCAGCAGTAAGTCCCGCCATTCTTCGTTGAACATACGTTTACCTTTTTTCCTGCGGTGCTGGTGTTGAAGTTCCTTATCTTCAATGGCCTTATAGCCATCAGTGGTAAAGATCAAATGGCTTTTTAGGTGGAACCCGACGTACGGGTAAAGCGCTGGTTTAACCGAAATTGCAAAATGCCATTTACCGACATCCAGGTGTTTGCCGAATAAATTCTTGGTTTTCGGTTTCTCAGTTTCCCGGTAAGGAAAATAAAAACTGGTTTTAGAACTTGGTAAACTGGTAAAGGTATGGTAGTAAGCCACGTTCTTGTTCGCCATACTATACCAATACATTTGTTTGACGCGGAAATAGTTATGCAGGGCCCTTTTGAACAATTTTTTAAAATGATTTTCCGCATCCCGGTGGTCGGGAAAGGAATCTTTTTCATAACCCAGCAGCAGATCACTGATCTTGATTTTAAAGGAATCCATTGGTTTTAACTGGCTGGTACCGAAATTGTCCGCGATATCGCAATTCAGACCAGGTTTAAATGTGGTCAGTAAATTGGTATCATGGACAATTAACTCGCCGGGATTTAATGCCGCCACCGCGGCAGCCTGCTGTTCATTCCGGTAACGAAGGATATAAAAATACTCCGGTAATGATTTAACGCTCCACCAGTTGGTATAATACAATTCTTTGCGCTCGATGATCGGGTTTTTAACAATATACTCGTCAAGGTACCACTTGGCCGCTTCATCAGTAGCCATATTATTTACTTTAGGGACGGCATCCCTGTTAAACTTTTTAAGTAATGTCGCCAACCCTTCGGCCCAGTTTTCCTGGAAGGGAATTTGGTTAAGGTCTTTTGCGCCGGGGAAGAGATCATAACCCGCATCATCCAAATGGAGGATAATGAAAAAATCTTTTAATTCGGGGCGATCATTAATCACTTGACGCGCGAAATCGATTTCTTTTTGGATGCCGGCCTTCACCACATTTTGCCCATCCGGGTAGCAAATATGGTGCGAATACACCAGCAAGAACTTAACGGCAGTGTCTTTAACGGCCTGTTCTATAGTTTCCCAAAAGGTCTCCCCGCCCAGCAATTCCTTTTTATCTATCCATACCTGGTAACCCATTAATTCTAGCCTAGATGCCAGCCAAATGGTGAATTCGTTGTCTTCCGGCGTCGCATGGCTGATGAATATAGTTTCTCTCATGATTAAGATTAACGAATTCTCAATGGAATATCGATGACCGGTTGTAATTGCTCTAACTGGGTCGCATAGCGCCTGACTACCTGGTCGTAAAGATCGGCCACCCGCGGCGCTTCCACGGTAATGACCAGCGCATATTGCAGTTCCTGGTTACGCGTATCATTATGCCCCTCGAACCTGGCGTTGTAATGGATATCAAACACGGGTTCGTTTAAAGTTTTTCCCTGGAACCTGTTTTCCGCATGAATGCAGTTTTCCCATTTCCAGGCATCTCTCCGCAGCTCGTCTTCGGTTTCAAATGCCTTTTGAGATTTTCCAAAAAAAGTTTTAGAAACTGCGTGTAAAGGTTCGTTTTCACCGTCGGCCACTTTTCTTTTGACTGTTTTGTTCGGCCTGAACGTAACCTCCAGCCCGCTCCGGGTATAATTTCCGGGATGGTGTGGATCTACCGAGGTCGCATAGCAAAGGGTAGCTTTAATTTTTACCATACCTTTTAGTACCCCGGGCGGCAGTGGTATAGGGGCGCGAACGTATTTTGCGGCAGTGATCTTGCCCTGGAAAACCACGCGCATGACGTGGTTTTCACAAATTACAATATCATCCAGCGACCGTGCTACCCGGCCCCAGCCGATTTCAAACATGGGAATATCTGCTGTTTCTGCACAGTGTACCAGCAAGGTCCTGATGGCCAACGCATTCAGCGAAGTCCCGAAATGTGCGCGTACGCCTGTTCCCAGCCGCAGCGTACTCGGGGCAGCAAAACTGGTACCCCCGGTGGGAACTAATTTATGGCCATCCTGGCTATCGAGCGTAAGAAACGGCCTGCCGATAGACCCCCCGAAATCCACTAAATCAGGTTTTACTAAGCCGGGGCTCCGGCCCGGCCCGGTAGAGCTATAACTGGCGCGCTGCCAGTGGTCGTCCGGCACGTCAGCAGCACCGATTCCCAGCGCGTTAACACAATCTGCAGGCACCTGTACCCTGTTCGCCCCAATCGAAGGGTCGCCTTCGCCGTCATTGCCCACCGCGATGGTCGCTAAAGTACGGCCATCCGAAAACTGCTCATCCAGTACCGCAGTCCAGGCGTGTACTTCTTCATCTTCTATGGGCAAACGCGGACCAAGGCTGAGGTTGATAAAATCGTAGTGCGTACTTGCCAGCGTGTTGCTGATGCGATCGAGCACTTCGTATAGTTCGTATGGATTCTGGCCCGGTACATTGTCCAGCACCCGGTAATGATCAACATAGGCATAAGGCTGTGGTAATGGTTTTTTCTGGTCGATGTGGCCAAATAAAAATGCGGAAGTTACACCAACGCCGTGTGCGAGTAACTCGTCATCCGGCAGGCCCATGCCTTCAAATTCATAAGCGGTCGCCCATTCGCAGATTGGGTGATCTGCCGGTATGCCGCCATCGAATATCGCGGCCTTTATGGACTTATCTAAGGCAGGAAGGCCGGGTAATTTTACCGTAAGGCTGGTTGCGCCGACGGTCGCCCTGATGGTGGGCCGCAGCAACCTGAGTTGGGGCATGGTACGCAAGACGCGAACGAGGCTATATTTTGCGATTTCATCCGCTAAGTTGGCAGCGGCTTCTATTTCCACAAAGCACAGGCCTGCAGCGTTAAAACGGTGCTCAAAATTTGGCTGGATCTGGAATTTACTTAAGTAACGCCGGAAGTTTCCTAACAGGAAATTTTCGGAAATATCTTCGCTCATGTGCAATACGACCTCGAAAACCAGGGGTTTGGTATTTGCTTTAACATTCTTAACTTTTGATTTCGCCTCCGGGAAAGCGATCTCTTCGATCTCAACAATCTGGTTTGCGCCCGGGTTAGATTCACTCCATTGGGGGAATTCCCGCGCCCATTTTTTAAAGGCCTGGCGCTTCCCGTAAACAAAAAGTTCAGTGGTCACCGTTTCTTCCGGGTTTCTTCCCTTGCTTTTCTTTTGCGGGGTGATCTGCCGGGATTTGCTTCCCACCGAGGTTAACCCTACTGTCCTGAGCAACTCGGCCGGGTGGTAAGTTTTGGCGATATATTCGGGGTTAAGGGTAATGGTTGCAATGGTATAATCATCAGGACAGGCATCATTAGGCAGTTCATCAATTTCTTTTACGAGGTTATCCAGCATTGGCCCGAGGCGCTCCCTTGCTTCAAAAAAAGTGTAGGGGGCGACTTTGTCACCGCCACCGGTATTTACACGGACCTGTTCGGTCAGGCGTTCACCTTTGCCTAAAAGAAAATTGATCTTTGCCATAACTTAATTACTTATTTTTTTTACCTTACTGATGTTTTTCCGGATCGTCTCCCGGGCGATGCCGGTTATTTCCTGCGCACGGCGCTGGGAAACGATGCCGCTATCATATAATAATACTGCGAGCTCGGTTTTTTGATCTTTAGATAGTTCTGCTCCTTTACTCACGAGGTTCATGATGACCTCTTCTAATGGCTGTTCGTCAATAGCTGATAATTTCCTGGCCAGGTTAACCTGTCGTTCAATTTCGCTGAACGAGAGTCCGGCGAATACAAAGCCAAGTATCTTGCTCCATACTGCGACGTTCTCCAGGTTGCTACCTACGAGGTTAGTCACCTGTTGTTCAATTTGCTGGTAGGTGGGATTAGGAAAATCCAGCACGATCTCGAAGCGGCGCCATATGGCCGGGTCCAGTAAGGCCGGGTGGTTGGTTGCCGCGATCAGCATACCTGACGAAGGCCAGTCATCAATTTCCTGGAGCAAAACGGTTACCAGCCGTTTCAGTTCCCCTATTTCCGTATTATCATCCCTGCGCTTAGCGATCGCATCCAGTTCATCCAGTAAAAGCACGCACTCCGTGTTTTTGGCATAATCCAGTACAAACCGGATGTTATTGCCCGTCCGTCCTAAGAAGCTGCTCATGACTGCGGCAAGGTCGAGGATCAGTAACGGCCGGCCTAATTTCAGGGCGAGCCATTTGGCCGCCATGGTTTTGCCTACACCCGGGGGGCCGGTAAAGAGGATAGTTTTTGTGGGCGTCAGGCCATGTTTCATCAGTGACTTGGTATTTTTCCGTTCTGATAAAACCTGGTTAAGGCTGGCCTGTATTTTTTCAGTCAATATAGGCTCATGTTCGGGCAATCCATTATCCAGCCGGAGGAGTTGCAGGCGTGAATCAAGGTCTACAGGTAAGGGTGCCTCTGCATGTTTTCTTAACGGTGTTGTCCGTGTCGGGGATTCCTGTAACAAGGCCATGAGAGACTCGGTCAGTTCAGGATGGGAAGATTTGAATTTTTTTGTGGCGCGGTGGATCAGAAGCTGCACATCCTGCTGCCTGCCGGTAAGCGCGGTCCGCGCGAGTTGGATAAAGTCATTTGAAAGTTCGTTTACTTTAGAATTCATGTTAGTTGGTTCAATGCTCCTATAAATGGAAGAATTTAAGTATATCTCTGAACTCATCTTCCGATGACCGAAATACATACCACAAATTAACATAAATAAATTTTAAATAATGGAAGACTTTATAAATTTATTTTTAGATATCTTCCATTAAGTTGAAAATGTTTCTGAGGCGATAAGTGAGGGAATTCGCTTTTAGTTGGCAAAATCTGTAATTTGAGCGTCAAAAAATAATCACATTGTGAATTCAGCGAAGCTTGCCCAAAATGATCTCGACCTTTTCTCCATGGAATATGAAAGTAAAAAGCTTTCAGCCCATAAGTTCTTAAATCAACTTTACAAAAAATTTAAAAATAATAAATCGGAAGAGGCTGTGTTACCTGCGGTTTATAATACATATCTTATTAAAAGAAACCTGGATGCCGTAAAAGAACAGTTTAGGCTATCCGCTTTGTCAATGATTGCCGTGCTAAACGTTGTTCGTGACAACACTTTGTCGTTTAGACACCAGGAGGCAATGGGGACTATTCCTGGTGGGCAGGAGCGCGATAAGGCAATCGCTGACGCACACCGTGCAGTAGAAGAGCATGAGCGTCTTAAAATAGAAGCAGATGCATTGCAAAAGGATTATCAGTCATCGCTCGTTAAGCTGAAGTCAACCTGGAAAACCGCCCGTGCAAGTTTATGGTGGTCACGAAGATGGTTATGGTTAATCAATTCCTCGCTTTGGTTACTTAAAAATACTGCAGGTTTTATTTTTACATTAATCAGCCTGGGGCTTGCCTGGAATCTCGATAAATTGTCTGAACATGCCGAACATCATAAATCTTTTGATCTGGGCTTACCAGGTTTTTTGCATGAACACTTTTACTTTTTTCTCTTTTTTTTTATAGTCGAACTGGTCTTTGACTTTTTTAAAGATAAACTGAAAGATGCTGTATTTGATGCGATCAGGCGTTTCCGGTTCCACAATTTGGAGTCGTTATTTGATCGTTTTCAAAAAATACGAGCATCGTTCTTAAACAATCATGGGCTAACGGAAGATGTCATCAATCAAATGTTAAATGACTTTTTATTCAACCATAAATAAGCTCGTATCAAATTACAAATGAAGCGATTGTATCCCGCTGTGTAAATAAACACTTTTTGACCTCCAAACAAATGTACCGCTTAAACCTCCCGGCAAAATGATCTCCGCATGAATGTGTTTGCCGGTTCTAACGAGATGCACCTTTACCTTCGGCCAGGCCAACTCCCCTTCTACCTCCGTCAACTCCCCCATCGCCGGTTTGACCAGCACCTTTCCAAACCCCGGCGCGGCCGGCATGATGCCGCAGATCGTCGCGAGGAAATCATAGTTGGGGCTGGCGCTCCAGGCGTGGCAGTCGGAGCGGGTGGGTCCGGGTTTTTCGGCGAAGGTGGTCAGGCCGAGGCTGATCATTTTCCGCCAGGGGCCTAACTGGCGGTAATACAGGTCCGCTAAACCGGCTTTTTGGAGGGCCTGCACTAAATAGAAGCGGTAGAAGAAGGTGACCTGTCCAATACCGGTGTCGGTTAAGAGCTTGCGGATGACGGCCTTTTGTTGCGGTCGGGGTATGGCGCCACTCAATATGGCCCATATACCAACGTGCTGGCTGAAACTGTCCTGCTGGGGCGTATTGGCCATTTCGAGGCGCTTTGTGTTAAAGCATAGTTTATAGGTTGCACCGGCAATTTGCTTTGCCGTTGATGGGTAGTTATTGGGTTCACCGTAGGCGGCGAACAAAGCCGAAGCCTGGTTGAGCGTATAGGCATATTGCAAACTAATGATGGCGGAATTCCCTTCGTCAGCGCCCGGCGCGATGCCCCAGTCGCCGAAGTTATCCCAGTCGGTAAAGTTCCACCAGGGCATGGGGCCGAGCATGTGTTTGCGCTGATCGGTATGGCGGGCGTACCAGCCGAGGATCTCGCGGATCTGCGGGAGGAATTGGCGCACAAAAGCGTCATCTTTCCGGTGCATCCAGTAGTCATAGACCATAGACACCCAGAAGAGGGAAAATGGCGGGATAATTTGTAAGGTATTGCCGGGGTACCTGCTTTGGGTGAGGCCTTCGGGGGTACGGGAGTAATAGAAATCCAATATGGCTTTGCGCATGAGGCGGTCATCGCCGGAATCGTAAAGCGAGATCAGCGCCTGGATGCGGGTGTCGCCGGTATACTGGAGTTGTTCGTAATAGGGCGAATCATAGTAGGTTTCGCCGGCGCAGCTTTGGGCGGTGCGCCAGCCGACCCGCCAGATGCTATCGAGACTTTTGTCATTGCTGCTGAATGTAGCGTTCAAATGTAGTGGGTAGCCGGTTTTTATGGCAAACAGGCTGTCGATGGTTAATGGCTCGTCGCCTGTCGTGATGTCGAGTTGCAGGAAGCGGAAGGCACGGAAATTGAGCGGGCGGAAAAGGCGGCGCTCTCCCCCATCCGCTATAAATATATCGTAATTGCCCTGGATGGTTTTACCGGCAGTGTCGTTGCGGTTGCCCTTGTTGCCCGCGGCATCAAAGAGCGCCTCGGCATAGGTCAGTTTGACCTGGGCGCCGGAGCCACCGCTGACCGTTAATTCGGGGTAAGCGACGGTATAAGTTTTATGATCTAAAAGCATTTTGAAGTGCTGGTGCGCAGGGACAGTCAAATGGTGGACGCTGCCGGCGACCAGTTGTTTGTTTTGCTGCATTTGCGGGATGATGCGGGGCACGAGGTTCCAGGTATTTCCGGTGCCGGTACCAAAGGGCGTGGGCGTGCCGATGACCTGTGCCTGCTGCCAGCGGCTGTCATCATAAGCCGGGCTTTGCCAGCCCCAGGGATAAGCTTTGCCGTCGACCCTATCGCCCGGGTTAACGACCATGTAAACGCCGAGGCGGTCGCTGTTATTGGTGGAGCAGGCGGTATAGGACGTATCGTGTAAGACTTTCCAGCTGTTATTGGTATTGACGCTGGTGTCGCGGTCCCCCTGGACGACGAGGGCGGTCATGGCGGAGACCTGGTTAGCGGCCTTATATTCTCCCATGTTCCATACCTCTACGGCGATGGTGTTTTTCCCGGCGGTCAGGTATGGCGCGATGTCGATGGTGTCGTAGTACCAGTGGTAAAGGTCGCTGGCGGAGGGGCCGATGGTCAGGGGGCTGTTATTGATCCATAAGCGGTAGTGGTTGTCGGCGCTGAGGTGGATGAGGTAGCGGGCTGGTTTTTGAGCCAGGTTAAATGTTTTGCGGAAGTCGAAGACCCCGTAGTTTTTTTGGAGCGCGGCGGGGCAGTTGATCCAGCGGGAAGGCCATGGTTTTGTTAAGAGTACCGGGTTTATTGCATCCTGTGCAAAAGATTGGAAACTAATCAACAGAAAAATTAAGGCCAGTTTTTTCATTTCCAAACCCCGGTTTTAAGATTGATGGCCCATGGCTTCGGCGCGGGCAGCGCGAGTTGGCCATCTCCTATCCGGAGCGGCATCCATAAATAACGGGAATCCCAGAGGGAATCGGGTTTCCACTGGTCGGCCATAAAGATGACAGTCGTGGATTTGCTGCCGGCAATTTTTAAGAGGAAGGAGGACTGGGAATTGTAGGTATTGGTTTGGGGTGGCGCGATGTCTTTGAAAATCGACCAGGGGCCGCTGATGGACCTGGCGGTGGCGTATTGGTTGGGGTTAGGTGACCAGCCGGTTAAATGGGAACCGATGACATAGTATAAGCCATGGTAATGGACGATGGCGCCGCCTTCCATAGGTTGTTTGATAAAAGCTGCTTCTTTTTGGACATCGAGGTAATCTGCGGATAATCTGGCGATATGGAAGCCGCCGGAAGGGCGGTCCTCGAAAATAAGGTAAGCGGTGCCGTCGTCATCGATGAACTGGCCGATGTCGCGGCTTTCGTCGCCTAAAGGACGGAAAGCCCTGATGAATTTGAATGGCCCGGCAGGCTTGTTGCTGAGGGCTACGCCGACGCTGGCAAAGGAATAATCCCGGTCTGAACCGTGGGCGACGCCGTCGAGGTGCATGTACAGCACGAATTTGCGGGTTCGGACGTTGTAAAAAACTTTGGGGCGTTCGAGTTTGAATTGGGTAAGGACGGTGTCGGGCATGCTCATGGTGAGTACTTTTCCTTTGTAGGTCCAGTGGATCAAGTCTTTGGAATTGTAGCAGTTGACGCTTTTATGGACGGTATCGGCGTCATAGGTTTCGCCGTACCAGTAGTATTGGTGGTGGTATTGGATGATGGCACCGCCGTGGGCCTGGATGTGGTTGCTATTATTGTCGGGCCAGATGGCGCCGGGCCGGATGGTTTGACTTTGGGCAATTGTGGTAATGACCAATAAAAGGAATAAAAGCGGGAATTTATTCATCGTGTTTATAATCAACGTCATAGGTATAATGACCTGAACCTACATTTTTTTTAAGGAATGTTTTAGCGGATGTAGGAACATAAATATCGGCAGTGGTATTTGGCGGAATGATGACTTTTAATTGCAACCTGCCATTATTTAATTTCCATGCAGAACTGACCAGTCCGTAAGATGTTTGTAAGCTGGCTTCCAGGTGGGTCATCCCGCCTCCTATAAAGGGTTTGATCCGGATATGCTTATAACCAGGGTTGTCATCATAGGTATCAATGCCCGCGGCAGAGCGGTAAAGCCAGTCACCGATAGCGCCATAGGCATAGTGGTTAAAGGAGTTCATCGCGGGGTCTTCAAAGGAACCGTCCGGCTTGATGCCGTCCCAGCGTTCCCAGATGGTTGTCGCGCCCCTCGTGACCGGGTAAAGCCAGGATGGATAGGTTTTTTGTAATAACAGGCGGTACGCCAGCCTTGATTTCCCAAACCGGGTCAGGACGTCGCAGATATAGGGTGTTCCTAAAAAACCGGTGGTTAAATGGTCGTGGAAGGCATGGATTTTCTTTACCAGGCTATCCACCAGTTGTGCGCGTTTTGGTTCAGGTAACAAATCAAATTGTAAGGCCAATATATAGCCTGTTTGTGTGTCGGCGGTCAAACTACCATCTGGATTCACATAAGTTTCGTAAAACGCAGCTTTAATATTTGATAGTTGGGCTGCATAATAAGCTTCATCTTCCATCTTACCAAGCACTTTCGCGGCATTGATGAGTATTTGGGTGGAATGAGCATAATAGCACTGGGCAACAAAATTCGGGTCGGTGGTGCCATACGGCCCCTTTCCCGGGTTATACGAAAGCCAGTCTGCGTAACCATCATTGATCCAAAGGTCATGAACGGACTGGCTGCGGACATAATCCACCCATTTCTTCATGCCGGGGTATTCCGTAGTTAAGCGGGTTTTATTGCCATAGGCGAGGTACATATTCCAGGGGATAATGGTCATAAAATCAGACCAGCCGGCGACGCCTCCAGTTCCTAAAGTGCGTAACGTGGGTATCACGAGCGGAAGACCCCCATCCTGTCCCTGGTCAGCGGCGGCGTCTTTCATCCACTTGCTGAAAAAATTGCGGACATCCATATTGAAGGCTGCAGTTCGCGAAAAAACCTGCGCATCTGCTGTCCAGCCGAGGCGTTCATCGCGCTGCGGGCAATCTGTTGGGATATCCACAAAATTGCCCTTTTGGCTCCACAGTATATTATGTTGGAGTTGGTTGACGAGTTGATTTGAACAATGGAAGCTGCCGGTCTGCCGCAGTTTAGAATAAAGCACGATGCCGGTAAAATCAGATAAATCTGGTTTTGTTCTTAATCCTTCAATTTTTACATACCTGAAACCCTGCCAGCTGAAGTGTGGACGAAATACCTGAGGGCCTTTGCCATCCATGATATAAATGTCCTGCGCTTTGGCTGCGCGTAAATTCGCCGTATAAAAATTCCCGTCTTTATCCAGTACTTCGGCGTGTGATAATTTAACGCTGTCTCCTGCCCTTCCCTTTAGGCGGGCGGCAACCCAACCGACCATATTCTGGCCAAAATCGATGACACACTCACCCTTGGGTGTCCGGAAGATCCTCACAGGCTTTAATTGTTTATGCGCGGTTACCGACCCGGCTTCGCTGGCTATTAAATTGTCATACCCGTAAGGTTGGATAGTAACCCCATACCACTTAGTCGGCTGCGCCATGCGGGCATCGTAGGTTTCGCCATTATAAACTTCAGCATACCGCGTAGCCGAAGTGGCGGATTGCCAGCTATCATCACTCCCTATAAAAGCTTTGCCGCCATCGGTATAAGTGATGTTAAGCTGGAATAAAAGGGCCAAGTGGGAGCCGTAGTTGTTAAGGGCCTGGATCTGCCCGCGGTACCAACCGCTGCCCAGCGTAATGTCGAGCCGGTTCGGGCTTTCCTTAAATTGGCTGGTCAGGTCATAGACCTGGTATTGCAGGCGGTGACGGTAGCTGGTCCAGCCCGGCGTAAGATAGGCATCGCCTATTTTTACCCCGTTTAACTTGGCTTCATAAAGCCCATGCGCGGTCACGTAGGCAAAAGCGGAACGGACCTTTTTAGTCACTGCAAAGGTTTTATGAAATACCGGGCTTGGCCGCAGGGTGTCGTTATCGGGGCAGCTTGCGCGGATCCATCGGGCCTGCCAGTCGGATATATCCAGCAGCCCAATCTGGAAGTAAGACGGCGCGCTCCAGGCGCTTTGTTGCCGGTGGTTATCCCAGACCCGGACACGCCAAAAATACCGGTGGCCGGACCGCAGTGGCCTACCTTTGTAGGACACATTTACGGAAGAATCGGATGATACTATGCCGGAATTCCAAGCGGTTTGCCGTTTGTCAGTAACCTGGATTTGATAAGCTGTTTGCAAGGTATTGTTTCGCCCGGATTTGATCAGCCAGGTAAAGCCGGGGCGACGCGCATCGATACCGACAGGGTTAACCCTGCCTTCGCAAAGCGTCTTGCGAATGCCGGATTGGCCGGACGCCATTTTAGCGGTTATAAGAAATAAAAGGAGAATCAGTTTTTTCATTCGCCTATGAAACGGTATAAATAATTATATACCCCAGCCGTCCAGCCCATCATTACACTGGCCGGATATTCATCATCATTAATGGTACCATCTGTCTTGTATTTTTCGTAGCTGAAGCCCGGTTCCCGGCGAAAAGGTGAAACGCTTTTAGAAGATTGTGGCGCGTAATAATTTTTAGCAACGAGATCCAGATATTGCCGGGCCAGGGTTTTTGCTTGTCGTTCGTATCCATAGTTGCGCAAGCCCACAGCAGTAATGAGTTGCATGGGCGCCCAAATGGAATTGGCGCCCCATTGGTATTGGTCGCCTGAACCTTTGATGGTCGTGCGCACGCCATAAGGGGTTTCAAAAATACCGATATGATTAATTACCTTTTGAGCTTGCTCTTTTGAGGCTATGCCTGAGAAAAGCGGCATAAAGGCAGTGATAGCTGCTACTTTGCTTTTCCTACCGGTTACATAATTATAATCATAATATAAGCCCGCTTTTTGGTCCCAGCAGTATTTGTTGATGGCGAGTTTACGTTGGTTTGCCAGCTTCTCCCAGCCCGGTTCATTTTTAAACCCGATTTCTTTGACGAAGTAAGCCATATTTTTTTCTATATTATATAGCAGGCAGTTAAGGTCTACCGCGGCGAAGTCCTGGCAGCGGTTTTCGAAGCGGGGGGTAAAATCCATGCCACTGGCGGCTTCGGCGGCGAAAGCCACTCCTGCCTTTGCTTTTTGTTCGGCTGAGATCGTAGTATCGAGCCCAAATCGGGCGGCGACTTCGTTGTATAAAGCGATAAGTTCAGGTTGGCTGGCGTGGGAACTGTAATGTTGTAATCCGGTATTGCCGGCTTTATGGTTTTCAATATCGGTGCCTGTCCAAAAATGGTATTCGCGTTTGATCAGCGGGTAAGCATAATGGATAAAACGAACATCTTTTTCTTTTTTATAGATGTCCAGCACCATATCAGATAAGAATGGCGGCTGGGATCGGTTCATGCCCCATTCAGCGCCAGCGGCATTGCCCATATAGCCATATTGTTTAACGACATTGAGGATATCGAGGGTATTATGTATGGCTATGGAATCCTGCCCGGTGGCGAGTAAGCCTTTGTTCATGAAGTAGGTATCCCAGTAAAAAATGAGGGGAGCGTGGCTGTAGGCGCCGGTATAAGGATATGGGAAGCGGGGATTGTAGGTAACTTCTTCCGACCAGCGCGAAGCAAGCATACTATCTATTTTTTTTAGGTCGTACTGCTGTGCGGAGGCATTTAAGGTAGCTAAAAACAAAAATGCGATTATTAATTTTTTCATTAAGATAAATTGGATGGTAAAATTAAGCGGGATGGCCCGCTTAACTCTCCACTACTCACCACGTTACCGAATGCCGTTCTCATCATCTATTCGCTTGAGCAGTGCGGCTTTGAGTTGGTCTAAGAATTTGGTCGGGGTTACGCGTTTACGTTTGGAAATGGAAGTCCAGCGCTTGTAGGCCCTACCAATGGAAACCTGGAAATGGACTTCCATCCATTTGATGATGTCGGTAATGGTAGCGTTGCCGTTATTGAGTTGGCCGGTGAGCCAGATGCCGTAAGCAAGTTCGACGAGGTTGATGGTTTCGCCTGTCCAGGTTAGGTTAATAGCATCCGGATCAACGGGTATTTGCGCAACCGGGCTATTCAGGCTTTTAAGTTCGGATAGGATAAATGCTTGTAATCTTTCACCGGCAATAAAACGGGCGAAGAGGTTGTCGCAGGCGGTCGAAAAATGAGTGTCGGTGCCGGCATTTTCGGGGAGGATGATGTCTGAGGGTTTGGCGCCGCGGATAAACAGGAGGTTATCGAGTTCTTTTAGTTCGTATAAATAATATTGATAGAGGAACTGGTATTGATTGAAGAAGCGTTTGATGAATTGTAATTCTAATTCATAATAGTTTTTAAGTGCGGTGGTATCGCCTATGGGGCGGTTGGTTTCGAAGTTGAATATTTCCTGCGCATAGAGTTGTTCGCTGACATAGAGCGGCTTTTCGTGTTTGAAGAAATCGATTTCTTCTTCGAGGCTTTTGAAAGGATGCGCGTTGACATAAGTGATGAGTTTATGGATGGCTTCTTTGATGGTGTTTAAGGCGGTGGTGTAGCGCCTGACGGGTAAAGTGCCGAGGTCAGCGATGAGTTCAAGGTCTTCTTTGAGGGCGGTGTATAAGGTTTTTGAGTAGTCGTTCATGGTATTGATGTTTTAGATCTTACCAAAAATTCGGGCAAAAAGAATCTGTCATTTTGCGATGGGGCAGAATTTAATTGATTGCGGGAAATTTTGGTGAGGGGTGATTTACATTTTAAATCAAAAGCGACGGGAGTCACTTGAATAGATACAACGGGAACCGCAAAGAACCCACCAACTAAACAAGGAGGACGCCCGCGCTTTTGGTAGCACAGGCGTTACACATTGTTTCTCGTTGGTCACTTAAATTTTTGCGGTATTTGTTGTTGTATCGAGAAGCGCAGTAACGCTATAAATAAATATGTCTTAAAATGTATATCTGTTTCTTAATTGATGTTTTTATGGTTGTTCAAAGATACGTGAATTTATAATTTCAGGAAGCGCGTTTTTCCTTTGCTTTTTCCCAGGACCAGCCGATGACCTGGCCGATGGTCTTGAGGATCTCGTCCCGGTCCTTGTCCCAGTTGATGTCGATACCGCAGACGGTGCTTTTGTTGGTCGCGGCATGGAGCACGAGGTAATAGCTGCCGCCGAGCAATAAGGCGATGATGGCCTTGAAATTGACGTCGGAATGCAGGAAATAGGGCGCGGTCATGTTCAGCAGTTTGGCGCCTTCGGCTTCGCGCTCATCGGAGATGGAGCGGAGCAGCGGGCTCTCCTGGCTGATCTGCCAGAGGATGATCTTCTGCATTTCCGGCGTTTGCTGGAACATGTTGAGGTTATCCTGCATGAGTTCGGTAAACATGCGCCGGAGTTCATTCTCGCCAGGTTCCGCGCTGAGGTGGAAGCGTTCGAAGAAGGGCGGCCAGTAATCCTTTTGTTTGACGTAGTCTTTGAGCAACTCGTTGAGGTTTTTATAGTGGTAACTGATGACGCCTTTACTTTTGCCGGTCAGCCGGCTGATCTTCATGGTCTTCAGGTCCGCGTGGCCGACCTCCCTCATGATCAGGGAAACGGCTTCCAGCAGTTTCCGCTTGGTTTCCTCCGTGTCCCGCTCCTTGTACTTTTTCCTTGGTGTTGTCATAATTTTTTTGATTTTTATTTGTAATGTTTAACTTTTGATCGACCCATGCCCAGCCATTGAGTACTTTATCCATTTGTTCGCGGCTATGGGTGGCCATGATGCTCATCCTGATCCTGGCCCTTTTCTTAGGCACCGCCGGGTAGCCGATCTGGTTGGCGTAGACGCCGGCCTGCATGAGCAGGTGGCAGGCTTCGGCG
>Ga0207153_1040_pt1 | contig 28540 bp, 31 predicted proteins | sample Alteio_BWMinHeat_27_FD_153580 | JGI IMG/M metagenome (GOLD analysis project Ga0207153, IMG submission 153580) | Enriched cells from forest soil in Barre Woods Harvard Forest LTER site, Petersham, Massachusetts, United States -... | ecosystem: Environmental > Terrestrial > Soil > Temperate forest >...
CTTAAGCCGGATTATATCCTTGTATCGCACGGGCATGGCGACCATGTGGCAGATTTAGTTGCTATACAAAAAGCAAGCGGTGCTAAAGTGATCTGTATAGCCGAGATTGCAGGATGGTTAGGGAATCAAGGAATTGACAATGTGCACGGCATGAACATTGGCGGCGCGTTTAACTTTGATTTTGGCAGGGTAAAAATGGTAAATGCCATACACTCAAGCACTATGCCTGATGGTACTGCCGGAGGTAACCCAGCGGGCTTTGTGATAACCACTGCCGAAAAGAAAATATATTATGCAGGCGATACCGCGCTTACCTATGACATGAAGTTACTGGAAGACGAAAACCTGGACTGGGCATTTTTACCTATTGGCGATAACTACACTATGGGTATTGATGATGCTATTAAAGCCTCTGGTTTTATCAACTGTAATAACATTATAGGGATGCATTATGATACATTTCCTGTAATTAAGATCGACATTGAAGAAGCGAAAGAGAAGTTTATAAAAGCAGGATTAAACCTGGTGTTACCCGGCATTGGCGAAACAGTTTCTTTATAATTTTAGTATAGCTCTGCTTCCGTTTAATAACTTGACATTAACCCAATAATATTAAAGTGCATTAATGATTAATTTTGCATAGATAAAAAGTTAAAAATGTCTATAACTACCGAAGCAGAAAGACTTGGAATGCAGCATGCAAGTGATGCTGTTGCCGTAACACTTAAAAAGATGCGCGAGTATGCCAAATGCGGCATGTCAACAAAGGAGCTTGATGAGTACGGCGGTGAATTGCTTGTACAGATGGGCGCACGTTCTGCACCTAAGCTAACTTATGATTTCCCCGGTTTTACGTGTATTAGCATTAATGAGGAAACCGCGCATGGCGTGCCATCGACGGATAAAATACTCAAGGAAGGCGACCTGGTAAATATTGATGTATCGGCAGAATTAAATGGTTACTGGGCTGATAATGGTGGCTCGTTTGTGTTGGGCGAAGACATTCACGGCCATAGGAAGCTGGTAGAAACATCAAAAGATATATTGAAAAAGGCGATCAGCAATATTAAAGGGGGGGTGAGGATATCGGAGATAGGCAGGTTGATTGAGACTGAAGCTAAAAAAGCCGGTTATACAGTAATAAAAAATCTAACCGGGCATGGTGTTGGCCGCGGCCTGCACGAAGAACCCCATGAAATAGCCAACTATTGCGACAGATATAATACCGCTCGTTTCAAAAAAAATTCGGTAGTAGCGATAGAAACATTTATTTCAACACGGTCAACAATTGCCGATACACAAGCAGATGGATGGACGCTAAGCGGTAATAAAGGTGGTTTTGTTGCGCAGCATGAGCATACTATTATGGTTACAGGCGGCCAGCCTGTAATATTTACAGCACAGAACGGCATTTGGGATTAATTACCCGTGTCAAACTATAATAACAAAGCCCGTCGATTTTAACCGGCGGGCTTTGTTATTTGATTGATACTACATTTTAGTAGTATCTTTTTTCACTTTTGTCTTTTCCTTCACCTTACCATTTTTCACTTTTTTCTTCACTTTAGAAGTGTCCGTCTTCAATTTCATGGTTTGGTACGGAATGGCGGCGAAAACCGTCCCGTAAGAGATTGCTGCTATAGCAATCATGCAAATTACTTTTTTCATGACTGATAGTTTTTAAGTGTTTAACCAATTATTAACCACAGGTTGCAAGTATTGTTTTAAAATTAAATCACTGTTCCGTTTGGAATCACTGCACGTTTCTTTACCACAACAATACCATCTTTAACGGTATGTGTCGGGAAATCGCCGTCTTCCAGCTTTTCACCACAATTAATGCTTACGTCATTACCGATATAAGTATTTTTATCTATAATAGCATTTTTTATATGACATCGGTCGCCAATACCCATAATGGGTGTACCGCTTTCTTCTGATTCTTTGATTTGTTCTAATGTTTGATAGTTGTCACTACCCATCAAATAGCAGCTTTCAATAGTGGTATCAAAACCAATACGCGAGCGTACACCAACAATTGAATGTTTAATATGGCTGGCATTAATAATACAACCGTCAGCAACGATGGTTTTTTCCATGTGCGTCCCCGAAATTTTTGACGGCGGCAACATACGCGCCCGGGTGAAGATGAAATTTTTATCAAACAAATTGAATTGCGGGATATCATCCGTTAAACCCAAATTGGCGTCAAAGAAAGAAGCAATGGTACCAATATCTGTCCAGTAACCTTCATACTGATAGCTGATAACTTTATGCTCATGAATGGATTCCGGGATAATTTCCTTACCAAAGTCAGTACGTTCATTGCCCTGCAATAACTCGTATAGCAACTTACGGTTAAAAATATAAATACCCATTGATGCTAAATAATGACGGCCCTGCGCCTTCATCTCGTCACTAACTTCTGAAGTAAGCTCTTCAAAACCACTCTTTGGTTTTTCAACAAACTTGGTAATAATATTATTTTCGTCGGTTTTTAAAATTCCGAAGCCTGGTACATCATTTACGTGTACCGGTATCGTAGCAATTGAAATTTCAGCCTGGGTTTTAATGTGCTGATCTATCATGGCTTCAAAATCCATTTGGTATAACTGATCGCCCGATAGGATCAATACATAATCAAATTCATGAACAGCCAAATGATGCAAACTCTGGCGCACGGCATCAGCCGTACCCTGGAACCAGCCACCGCTGGTTGGCGTTTGCTCTGCAGCTAAAATATCCACAAAAGCCTCACTAAAGCTGCTAAAGTGATACGTGTTTTTGATGTGCTTATTTAATGACGCCGAATTAAACTGCGTTAGTACGTATATACGGTTAATGCCCGAGTGCAGGCAGTTTGAAATAGGAATATCAACCAACCGGTATTTACCGGCAATTGGCACAGCCGGTTTTGAACGTGTAGCCGTTAAGGGGTACAACCGGCTTCCCTGGCCCCCGCCAAGTACAATGCAAATTACTTTAGATGTCATATTGTTGTGGGTTTTATACTATTGTAAAGGTCAATATATTGTTTGGCTGATATATCCCATGAAAAATCAAGGGCCATCATTCTTTTGCGCAATACCTGCATTTGTTTTTGATCGGCATACACTACGATGGCACGGTCTACAGAAAGATTGATATCTTCAACACTGGTATTGTTGAACCTGATACCGTAGCCATCTTTTTCGCCGAAATCAATCACGGTATCCTTTAATCCCCCGGTGCTCCTAACCATTGGCATGGTGCCATATCGTAAGGAATATAGCTGGTTTAAACCACAAGGTTCAACGCGCGATGGCATTAATAAAAAGTCGGACCCGGCATAAACCAGGTGAGCCAATTCTTCATTATATCCGATGTACACATTGCACTGCCCGGGATATTTATCTTTTAATGCCTGCAGGTCTTTTTCGATAGCGGTATCACCGGCACCTAATATCAAAAAGTTAACCTTGTCCGCGTGGGTCAAAATACTTTTTTCAATAGCTTCGGCTAACAGGTCGGCACCTTTTTCAATAACAAGGCGGCCTATAAATGAAACTAACGGTAATTCTTTAGATAAATTAAAGCGGTCGCATAAAGCCTCTTTGTTTTTTTGCTTTCCCGCGGCCACTTTAGCCGGGGTAAATCTTTCGCTGATCATCGGATCTGCTGCCGGGTTCCACACTTCGGTATCAATACCGTTAATAATGCCCAATCCTTTTGCACGTTCCAGGTAAAATAAATATTCTAAGCCGTTTGAGCTTATGGTCAGTTCCTCTAAATAACTTGGCGAAACGGTTGTGTATCGGTTACAGCATTTTACAGCAGCGGCTAAAGGATTGATGCCCCCATTCCAGTCAAGTAAGCCTGTTTTGGTCAGGTCAATTTCGGGCAGATAAGATAATTTATCCCAACCAAACGCGCCATGATACTGGCCATTATGTATGGTAAATATGGTAGGCGTTTTTGACAGCCGGGTATATAACTTGGAATAATATAATAAAAACGGTACCAGCCCCGAATGATGATCATGACAATGAATAATATCAGGGCTTTGGCCCGAGTAGCTGATCCAGTCTAAAAAAGCGATCTGGAATGCTATAAACTGTTCGGTTTCGTCGGGATAGCTATAAACCTCTTCGCGGTCAATTAATCCCGGAATTTTTACCAGGTATAATTCAAAGCCAAGCTTATCGGTTTTTTCTTTCAGTATCTCAAAATACAACCGGCGCGTACCTAATAATGTTGCGCTTTGAAACACGGTTTCAAACTCGTTTTCCTTTACAAATTTGCGATTGTAAAAGGGCATAACTACGGCTGCTTTTAAGCCTGCCTGGTTTTGGTATTTTGGCAAGGCACCCACCACATCTGCAAGTCCGCCAACTTTGGCTACAGGGTAACATTCGGCACTCAGGTGAAAAATTCTCATTCGTATTTATAATGGATTAAGGTACTAAACATTTATCCATAACAACAAACACTTAATTTGAAAAATGTGTTTTTAACGGTGCAAATATTTGATAAAAACAGCTAATACGTTAGTATTTTGGCATTATTGTGCTTTCGGGGAATACAGTGTACCAGCCAACTTAAAAAGAAATATTACAAGATATTATACCAGAGGTAAATAGGCCCACTTCTTCATACGTTTGCTCATAAACGTTATCTGAATTAAGCGTAAGCAGCGTTACACTTTTATTTTCAGGGTCGATCATAAAATATTCTTGTACACCAACTTTTTCATAAAGCGCTCTTTTTCGTTGAGTATCATAAGCGCGGTTGGTAGAAACAATTTCGATGATAATAGCAGGCACACCATAAACACCATTCTTTTTGATAACTTCCTGATCTGAGTTTAAGACAATAAAAAGGTCAGGTTGAACGATGGATTGTTCCTGCTCAAAATAAACGTCAAAGGGTGCAGTAAGTAACGTCCCCTTTGGATTATCCTCTAAAAATTTAAAAAGAAGTGTAGTAAGTTTTATTAATAAGAACTGGTGCTCTCTTGATGGTGATGGCGACATAATTAATTCGTTAAAAATAACCTCACAGCGGGTTCCCTCCGGCAGCATACGGTAAACCTCGACTGCGGTAGATGGTATTTCTGATAGTAGATTTTTATAATTATGCTGATCTCCCATAACTCATTTACATGCTGTTATTACAAATATAACTTATTCATTAAACTATTACAACGCCGTTTAATTTATGAAATTATCCCTTAATGCGCCTCTAACCAATTAATCCCGGTACCAATCTCCACCATAATAGGAACAGTAGTTTTAATGGCGTTTTTCATGTTATGCATTATAATTGGCTTGATGATCTCCACCTCATTATGCGGTACATCAAACACCAACTCATCATGCACCTGCATGGTCATGCGCGAATCCAATTTTTGAGCTTTTATTTCTTTATGGATATTGATCATAGCTATCTTGATCATATCAGCAGCTGATCCCTGTATCGGCGCGTTGATGGCATTTCGTTCGGCAAAACCGCGTACAGTTTGGTTGGCTGAATTAATGTCGCGCAGGTAACGGCGGCGCCCCATTAACGTACATACATAACCATTCTCACGGGCGAAGTTCATGGTATCGCTCATGTAATTTTTGATGCCGGGGTATTGCGCGAAATAGTTTTCAATGATCTCCGCAGCTTCTTTACGGGGGATGCCCAGGTTTTGTGATAATCCAAATGCCGATTGCCCGTAAATAATACCAAAGTTTACTGCCTTGGCATTACGGCGCTGCTCGCCGGTTACCTCATCCAAACCGATGCCATACACCTTTGCAGCGGTAGCGGTGTGAATATCCAGGTCATTTACAAAAGCCGCCATCATGTTTTCGTCTTTGCTGATCTCGGCTATAATGCGCAGCTCAATTTGCGAATAATCCGCAGATACGATGATATGCCCGCTATCTCTTGGTATAAATGCTTTGCGCACTTCCCGCCCGCGCTCGGTACGAATCGGAATGTTTTGAAGGTTAGGATTGGTGGAACTTAAACGGCCTGTGGCAGCCACGGCTTGGTTGTATGAAGTATGCACACGACCAGTTTTTGCATTTACCATTTGCGGCAAAGCGTCAACATAAGTTGACTTTAGTTTTTGCAGCTGGCGGTAATCCAAAATATCGCGAACAATATCGCTTTTAGCGGCTAAACCTAACAGTACGTCTTCACCAGTTTGGTATTGGCCGGTCTTGGTTTTTTTGGCTTTAGGGTCAAGCATCAGTTTTTCAAAAAGGACTTCGCCTAATTGCTTTGGTGATGCAATATTGAACTTAACGCCTGCTTTTTCATAAACCGTTTTTTCCAGCTTGCTGATGTCTGTTTCCAAATCCTTTGAAAACTCTTTCAGCGTATCGTGATCTATTTTTACACCTTCAAATTCAATATCGGCTAAAACATATATCAGCGGATTTTCAATTTTATGTAGCAGATCTTCGGCTTCAACCTGTTTGATTTTTGGCTCGAAAACGTTTTTTAATTGCAGGGTAATATCAGCGTCTTCGGCGGCATATTCCTTTATCTTTTCAATCTCCACATCGCGCATGCTGCCCTGGTTCTTGCCTTTGGCGCCAATGAGCTCTGTAATCGAGACAGGCTTGTACCCCAAATAATTTTCAGACAAGATATCCATTCCATGGCGCGTATCCGGATCGATAATGTAGTGCGCCATCATGGTGTCGAATAAGTCGCCATGCAATTGTACATCGTACCATTTCAACATCAGGATATCGAATTTAATATTTTGCCCGATTTTGCTGATGGCGGGATTTTCTAAAACCTCTTTAAATTCGGTAACAATCGCTCTTATCCCACCCTCGTCAACGGGCACAGGGACATACCAGCCTTCACCAGGCTTTACAGCGAATGACAAGCCTACCAGTTCGCAATTATTAGCATCGGTACCGGTTGTTTCGGTATCAAAGCAAAAGCTGGTTTGCTGTTTTAATGTAGCAATCAGCTCCGCGCGTTTTTCGGCGGTATCAGCTAAATAATAAGTATGCTCAACGTTATTTATGTTTTTTGATGCAGTTGCAAACTCGGGCTCCTTGATATCCTGTATATCAAGTGAAATAGTAGCACGGCCTTCGGCCACGGGTGCGCCAAACATATCTATTTGCGTGCCTGCTGCTTTTATTTCGGTGATGCTAAAATCATCGCCAAAAACACGGCGGCCCAGCGTTCTAAATTCCAGCTCGGCAAATAAGGGTTCTAACAAGTCGCGACTTGGGTCGCACATTTCCAATCCTGCTTCATCCAGTTCAACAGGGGAATTTAAATTAATGGTAGCCAGCTTTTTCGACATCAGCCCTTGCTCTGCGAAATTCTCTACATTTTCACGCAGCTTACCTTTTAACTCATGGCTATGGTTAATAATTTCTTCAACGCTGCCGTATTGTTTGATCAGTAATTTAGCTGTCTTCTCGCCAACGCCGGGAATACCGGGAATGCCATCAACCGCGTCGCCCCATAAACCTAAAATATCAATTACCTGTTCGGGGCGCTCAATTTCCCATTTGGCCAATACTTCCGGCACGCCTAAAATTTCCATTTCGTTACCCATACGGGCGGGTTTGTAAACAAATATATTATCAGATACCAGCTGTGCAAAATCCTTATCAGGAGTCATACAATAAACCTGGTAGCCTTTTTTTTCTGCTTTTTTGGCGAGTGTGCCTATGATATCGTCAGCCTCGTATCCATCAGAAGTGATAACGGGGATATTGAAGCCTAATACCAGTTTAAAAATATAAGGAAGCGCCGCTGAAAGATCTTCGGGCATTTGCTCACGATGCGCTTTATAAGCAGCAAAATCAGTATGGCGCTCGGTAGGCGCGTCGGTATCAAATACCACGGCCATATGCGTTGGTTTTTCCTTTTTTAGTACATCAAGCAGCGTATTGGTAAAGCCCATTACAGCCGAGGTGTTTAACCCGCCCGAAGTGAAGCGCGGGGTTTTACTTAATGCAAAATGTGCCCGGTAAATAAGGGCCATGCCATCTAAAAGGAATAGTTTCTTCATTGTATTTTGATTGCACCGATGGTTTATGATTTCACCGATGATTCAAAAATACAATTTATGTTCACCGATTAATAAAATCTGTGAAATCAATTCCAATCTGTGAAATCAAAACATTCATGACCAAAAGCCCTGTGCCTTAATTTGTGCAGACGAATAACCTTGCTGTTTTAACAATTTGCGCAGTTGTACTACCATCGTATGATTGCCGGTAATGTAAAATATCACATCATCCAAAGTATAATGTTGATTGAGCACCCATTGCATTAGGCTGTTGTGCCCGTATTCGTCTTTGTATAAAATAGTTTGCAACGGCGATTTGAAATATTCGCTAAATAATTTGCGGTGCTTATCATTGTTCATTACCATAGCGCCACCGAAACGGGTATGCGGCAATGTCATTTGCTGTAGTGCCAGTAAATGCCCCATGCTGCTCTCGTCGCCTAACGCTATTACCGATTTTACGCTATCCGGTTTTTGCTGGCTACTACCTGTTTTTAAATAGCTAACGGTATCGTATTGTTTAAGGTTACGTGCCCAAATGCATCCCGGTCCGTTGTGAGCGGTATCTACAAATATGGTACAGGTATGGGTTTCCGCATCCCAGCATGATGGGGTATAATCGCGATAGGTAAGGGCATCAACCCTGAATTTTATATACGGCACCTCTGCCCAGGTAAGCATATTAAGCTGTGGCAAATGCAAATCGATTTCAATAATGGTGCCGGGCTGCCAAAATCTTACATCCAGCACCCGGCCGGTTTGCAAGTTGCGTTCAATTAACTTACCCGCCCTTTTTTTAATTTGATTTATGCTAAATGTTTCCATGTTATCATTTTTTTTGATAATACAAAGAAACTGGGTTATGTATAATAAAAAATTAGCGGTATTGCGGCAATGATTGGACTATTTAAGGTATTTGCTCCGGAATTGCAACGGTGAAACGCCTTCCGAATTTTTAAATACGCGAGAGAAATAAGTATGGTCCTGGTAACCTAATGAATGAGCAATTTCCTTTACATTTAACTTGCTGTAATACAACAATCGCTTAGCCTCAAGTATAACTTCATTTAATATCAGCTGACTTACAGAAAACCCGGTAACCTTTTTTAGTACCTCGTTTAAGTAACCTTCAGATACATTCATCAGGTCGGCATAGCCGGAGGGCGTTTTTTGGTTTAGTACCTGCTGATTAAGGAGCCTTTTAAATTGCCGGGCCAGCTCAACAGGGCGGGACACTTTCATTTTGGCATCTTCCTCATCACGGTAATAGCTTGCCACTATGCCTATAAAGGCTTCTAATAAGGCATAAGTTACCGGCAGGTGGAAAGCGTCGTCTTTGCTTTCGGTGTATTTATCATTAAGCAGGTTGATCAATAAATTACATTCGTCAAATTCCGGTTTATTTAAAATGGCGGGTTGTTGTACTAAAAGCTTGCCTTCAAAAACATCCCGGTAGTCCGGCGGAACAAGCGCGGTATCAACAGCCATGTACCAGCCCGTTTCCATATCGCTGCGGATACGGTGGTGCACCTGCCCGGGCAATATGTAATAAAGGCAAAGGTCTTTAAAATGCAGCTGGTTAAAATCTATCATTAACGATGCATTGCCCGAACCTAATAAAAAGAATAAGTAATGATCATCCCGGTGGGCTCCTAAGGTTTCGACATCCGCAGGTTTTGTGTCCCCTGCAAAGCTCCGCATTTCAAGGCCCGAACTTGCCCTGGTTTTAAGCTGATGTAACGGGATGCTTTTCATAATTACTTAAAAGAACAGGTTGGAATATGATCGTTTACCATACCTGTTGCCTGCATATAAGCGTAGCAAATAGTGGTGCCAAAAAATTTGAAGCCCCGCTTTTTCATGTCTTTGCTGATGGAGTCGGAAATTGGGGTGCTTGGCACAATTTGGGCTGGGTAGTTAATTATCGGTTTACCATCAGGCATAAAGCTATACAGGTATTTATCAAACGACCCAAATTCCTTTTGCACCTGTATAAATAATTGTGCGTTGCTGATAGTCGCCAGTATTTTTAAGCGATTGCGAATAATACCCGAATCCTGCATTAAACGCTCCACATCTTCGTTGGTAAACGCCGCTACTTTATGTACATCAAAATCTGCAAATGCCTTTCTGTAATTTTCCCGGCGGCGCAAAATGGTTATCCAGCTTAGGCCAGCCTGGGCAGACTCCAATACCAGGAACTCAAAAAGGGTTTCATCATCGTGTACGGTTTTGCCCCATTCTTTATCGTGATATTCCATGTAAAGCGGGTCAGCACCGCACCAGGAACAGCGTGTTATTTCAGTTTGCAGTTTTGAGTTTTGAGTTTGCATTGTATCTTGTTTTTTAAAGTTTATAATTCTGCTGACTGCCAACTATTAACTGCCAACTGAATTTAATTCGTCCCAATACTCAACCGCCCTGCGGTAATGCGGTATCACAATCGAGCCACCTACCAAATTAGCTATCATAAACACTTCGTTCATTTCGTCATGTTTTACGCCGGTTTCATGGCATTTGCCTAAATGATATTTAATGCAATCGTCGCAGCGTAATACCATACTGGCAACCAGGCCCAGCATTTCTTTAGTTTTTACATCAAGCGCGCCATCTGCATAGGTTGTAGTATCTAATGCAAAAAAGCGTTTAATGTTGGTATTGGATGTTTCCATTATCCTGTCGTTCATTTTTGTACGATAGGTTTCAAAGTCGTTTATAAGTTTGCCCATACAGTAAATTAAATCAATCAAAAATGCAATTTTTAATTTTGTGAATTAAAAATCCCGCTATATTTATCAATCCTAAACACACAAAAAAAATGAAAAACTTATACTTTTCTATTTTACTTTTTTTCGTCCCATTTTATTTAAATGCCCAAAGCTATTATAAACCCGGATATTGGGTAAATGCTAAAAATGACACCATAAAGGGATTTGTAGAAAGACGTGAAAGTTTCAATAATCCAAGACAGTTTAATTTCAAAGCGGATTTGGGGCAGCAGACTAAAATAGTATCGCTAAAAAATGCGGTTGCAGTAGGCATTACCGGGTATGACTATTATGAAAAATTTGTAGCGGAAATTAGCCAGAGCTATTTGTCAACCGGTCGGTTAATCGAAGCTATAGATACCAGCTATGTTGTAGATACGGTTTTTTTAAGGGTTATTGCCAAAGGTAAAAATGTAACGCTATATGGGTATACTGATAATATTAAAACCCGTTTTTATGTACTTGATCAGTCGGCCAAAAAATTAAAAGAGCTAAAATATAACTTGTATATCGACGCTGAAACCAGGTCTGCTGTTACTGTAAATAGCTTTCGATCGCAGTTATTAAGTATTGCTGGCTTGTACCAGCCGAACAATATTAAATTGAGCGACAGGATCCGCAACTCGTCATATGACCAAAATGACCTGATAAAAATAATAGAACTTATTAATGGCGACATAGCCAGCGGTTTATCTGCAAGTAAAAACACAGGAGGATCCAGGTGGTTTTTCGGGTTAGGCGGGCTTAGCAGCAAATTAACGTTTAACGGGCAAAGTTTTGTTTTTCCTGATGGGTATAATAAGAACAGCTTTTCGCCAACTGTATCTGGTGGTATAGACTATCTTTTGAATACAGAAACTCAAAAGAGCTTTTTGAGGCTTGAAGTTGCTTTTGCGTATAATAAATATAACATGGATAATGTGCAAACTTCGAATTTTTCAGGCGACGAATTTGGGAGCCTTGATTTTAGCATGTTCACCACTATGATACATCCGCAATTTGTGTACAATATAATTTCAGAGAAAAATTTTAAGTTTTTCCTGAATATCGGGGTATCGGCCAATATTTCTTCGTATAACAATTATAGTTATATAACTAAAACGGTTATAAATCCTACATTAACTACTTCAGTAACACAAAATAAATTTCCCGCTTTTCAAAGCGTATGGTTCACAACACCTGCTAAGATCGGAATAATTATTACCAACCTCGAAATATACGCGGCATACTGGCCGTCGGGTACTATAACACGTTACCAGGGAAATTCAGCAAGTGTTACATCATACCAGGCAGGAATAAACTATTTATTCAGATAAACTATGGAAACCCTATCTCCAAATATCTTCGTCCGCAATATGGCCGAAACTATTGCTTTTTACAATATCCTCGGCTTTAAAACAACCATGACCGTTCCCGAAGAAGGTAATGACTTTGTTTGGGTAATGATGATGAATGGCACGGTTACTTTTATGTTTCAAACTTTTGAGAGCCTGGCCGACGATCTTCCGAAAATTAGCCGTACCGATGGCGCGTCGCAATTATTATATATTAACCTGAAAGATATAAAAGGATTTTTTGAAGCGATAAAAAATAAGGTAACTGTATTGAAAGGGCTGGAAACTACTTTTTACGGTGCCACAGAATTTTCCATAGTAGACAATAATAATTACGTATTAACCTTTGCTGAGCACGAGCAATGATCACCTATAAGCGTTTAGACCATATCCATATTACCGTACCCGCCGAAAGGCTGGAAGAAGCGTGTGAGTTTTATATGGATGTGATGGGCCTGGAACTAAAAAGCCGGCCCGATGAAGCATTAGGGGATAAAGGATACTGGTTCACGCTGGTGGATATTGAATTACATATTGGCATTGAGTCTGCGTCACCACGCTCAGTCCGTCATTTTGCGATAGAAGTTAATAACGTAAAAGAGGCGAGGGAATACCTGGAAAGCAAAGGTGTTGAAACAAAAAACCAAAGTATAATTCCCGGTCGCGAACGTTTTTCGTTTGTTGATCCGTTTGGGAATAGAATAGAACTGCTGGAATTTATTAAATAAAAAGCTACTGATGCTTGAATTTATTACCCTGCCTACGGCATCGCTGTATCCCGATTAAAATTTTGAAAGGCTTTAACATTCTTTAACACAGCCGGATAGCAAAAATATATAGGTAAAGATTACATTAGCTGAGATTTGATCTTAAATCTCAGCTAATGAAAACTAAACTAACATACCTGATTGTTTTTTGTTCAATTTGTCATATCAGTTTTGGCCAGACGTTTACTGCCAATGGTGTGGTCATTGATTCAATCAGCCATCAGCCGGTTCCTTTTGCAACATTAGGTGTTCAAGGTAAAAATATAGGCACAGTAGCCGATGAAAACGGGGTGTTTCATTTTGTGATTGATGAAGTATCATTTAACCCGGCAGAACAGATCATTATATCTTCCATAGGCTATCATCAAATTAGTATTCCGCTAAGTAAATTCAAACAAGGCAGGTTTGTAGTTAATCTTAGTCAGGCATCTAATACATTAAAAGTAGTTACCGTTAGACCGGATAAGTTCAAAACCAAAGTTTTTGGGAGAACGGGGAATAGTACTATTATGACGGCAAACATGTTTACGCAAAGGGATATGGTTAATGATAACCTGGGTAAAGAACAGGCAGCAATTTTGCCAATTGACGAACATTGCTTTGTAAAAGACTTTAACATGTTTGTTATATTCAATCACTTTCAAAATGTTAAGTTTAGATTGAATTTTTATAGCGTTAAAAGCGGCCAGCCAGATAAACTAATCGTTGATAAGGATATCCTGTTTGATGTTACACAAAAAAATGGCTGGATAAGAGTTGATTTAACCAAATATAACATTTACCTGGATGGTTATAAAGAGATAGCTGTAGCTATACAGTGGGTGAAAAGTATAAAGGCCGATACGATAACAAAATCATCGTTTGGTGTGTCTGTTACACCGGTTCCTTTTCATGCCATGTTTTTTCGCAATAAAAGCCAGGCTGAGTGGGAAAAACACTCAACTGCATATGTGGCATTCAACATTACAGCAGACAGTTTTAAACCGGATAAAGAGCATAAAGAAGTGCTGGAAAATTCGGAAACTCCTGAACTTAGCGATAGTGTGAAAAATTATGTTGCCTATTTAAATTTTGCCAATGAGGCTGCTGCTTCAAGTTATGGTAATAACAGTGAGATTGGGAAATATGTACACCTGCCTGACGCCAATATTTATTACGAGGTATATGGCTCAGGCAAACCACTCTTGTTATTGCATGGGAATAACGCTTCTATTTCCTCTTTTTATAAGCAAATACCTGTATTAGCTAAATCTTACCGTGTTATTGCTGTTGATACTCGTGGACAGGGGAAAAGCACAGATAAGACAACAGCGCCTTTTACTTATGAAAAATTTGCAGAGGACATGAAATTGCTGATGGATTCGCTTCATATTAAGGAAACGAACATTATCGGGTGGAGCGATGGCGGCAATACAGGTTTAATTATGGCATCAAAATATCCTTCATCAGTGGTAAAACTAATAACAGTTGGAGCTGTAATTTCACCTGATGGTATAGAACAAAGTTTATTTGACAAACTGCAGATCAGTTCAAGCAAGAATAATATGAAGGATCAAAATCAACTGAATATCAATCAGCGGCTCCTGGCGTTATTGGTAAATGAGCCGCACATTACTACAGAAGACCTTAAACAGATTAAAGCACAGGTATTGGTTATAGCCGGGGAAAAGGATGTGGTGAAGCGGGAACATACAAAAGAAATTGTTGATCGAATTAATAATGCTAAACTGCTTATTATAAAAGATGCCACTCATTATGCTCCACAAGAAAAGCCTTTTGAGTTTAATGAGGCAGTCCTACAGTTTCTTAAATAGCCGCGAATTATTAAAGCGCCAACTCAATAGCCGGATCCCAAAATACTGTTTTGAAATCCTGAACCTGGTCGTCTTTTACACTTACGCCTTCACTTTCTAATAACTCCTGCATACGGTTGCCGCCAAAGTGAAATTTTGCAGTTAATAATCCCTGGCGGTTTACTACCCTATGTGCCGGAACCGGCGGTTTGGCTGTACCTGCGGCCTGCATGGCATAACCTACCATTCGTGATGAGCCTTTGGTTCCTAAATAGCTGGCTATTGCTCCATAAGAGGTTACCCGCCCAACCGGTATCAGCCTGGCCACTTCATAACAGCTATCGAAAAAATTAGGCTCTTCCATTTAGGCTCAGAATGAAAATTTAAGGTAGTTAATGTTTTTGTTATCCTTTAAATATTTTTTCTCGTAATAGGTTTTGATAGATAAAACTTCGTCGGCAAATTCAGATTTATACAGGTCCTCGGTGCGGATATGCTGATTTAAACCCAACTCATTTATTTTATCAGCTGTATACGCATGAAAGCCATCATTATCTGTTTTTAAATTAATAAAACCGCCGGGTTTTAATATCACCCTGTACATATCTAAAAAGCGGGGAGAGGTAAGGCGTTTCTTTTCGCGGCTTAACTGTGGTTGCGGATCAGGAAAGGTTATCCAAATTTCATCTACTTCGCCAGGCGCAAAATATTCGATCAGATTTTCTATCTGTATCCGCAGAAATGCGACATTATCTACACCATCTTCCAGCGCGGTTTTGGCGCCGCGCCATATACGGTTGCCTTTATAATCAACACCAATAAAATTTTTACCGGGAAATAGTTGGGCAAGATTTACGGTATATTCGCCTTTGCCACAGGCAAGCTCCAGCACAACAGGGTTGCCATTTTTAAAAAAGCCATTGGCCCAGTTGCTTTTAAATGTCTTGCCGGCATCTAACTGTAAAACGTTATTAAATGTATCTATTTCGGCGAAGCGCCTTATTTTATCTTTTCCCACTTTAATATTTCAAATCGCAAAAATAGCTTTTTGAGGCATGAATAAAAATGCTGTTAAACTTCAGTCTTTAACACATTTTGTTGGGTAGGTATATTTGTTGGATAATTGACAGCCTTTTTGCCTTTTTTAGTACTAAATAACGAGGTTATTGTTCCTAAAATACCGCCTGATTTTCCGTCACCCTCAAATAAACCTTTGATTTTATGAAAAACGCCACCTACAGAATCTTCGCTGATATAATGCGATGCTTTTTGAGATAGCACGCCAACCAATGTTTTAATTAAAAAATTAGAGTGCTTAAATACCGTTTTATTTAAAGTGAATGGAAGTATAAAACGCGACAATAAGCCTAAGAAATCCTGGCTAAAAAAACCTGCTTCCTTTGTGCCTTCGGTTCCTGAGCCATTAGTGAATAAGGAAAAAATAGTTGAAAATATGGCCGACGGGCTGCTAAAGCGTGCCTTTAAAGCTAATCCCTGCTGTTGCTCCAATCCCTCTAAACGGAATATCTCGCTTTTAAGATCGCTGCTATTTCTAATTATTAAATCCATCTCTCTTAATTTCTAAAAAACTTTTTAACAAATGCATTTGCTATAGGCCGTTCAAACCCTGATTTGTTTAATTTAAATGCGATTGCAATTACCAGGTAAATAGCTGCTACACAAGCAAAACCCTCCCAAAGCGACTGAAGCTTATCTGCTAAAAAAAATGCTAAGGTAAAACTGGCAAATACAAAAGCTAAAACCATGCTGAACACTACAACAAGATCGGCTATAATGCTGGCAACAACGGTAGAACTGCCATCAATTGCTTTATACTTGGCCAATTTAATACGCGTTTCGGCATATTCTTTAACCTGGTCAAAAAGTGGCGGCGTTACGGGTTGTTGCGGTTCTTTTGGTTCTTCCATTTTTGTGGGTTTGTAATTTTGAGCGCTGAGTTTTGAGTCGATAGTTTAACCCAAAACTCAGTGCTCAAAATTTATATTTATGCGTGCTCCAGGTCGTCTTGATATTCTTCTTCTGCACCCTGGATCTTTGTTTTGATATTGTCAAAAATTTTATCTTTCATCCCAACCAGGTTATCAATTTCAGTTGCTGCAGTTTCTCTTATCGAGTCGCCTAAGTTTTTTAATGATTCGGCAAGTTTATCGCGTGTTTCATTTCCTTTTTCGGGTGCAAATAATATTCCTAACGCGGCCCCTGCTGCCAACCCCGCAAGCAGGGCCACAACTACTTTTGAATTATCATTCATATTGTAAAAAATTTTAAGTTGAATAATTTGGTTACTAACTATTAAATATCTTGCCAAATATAACGAATATGGCTGTTTATAGGTTTTTAACGTGTTTTTAAATTTTTATTGTGGTGCTTTATTTTTTGTTTGTTCACAAAAGTATGCACCAATCAGGTCAGTTATCGGGTCCGCTTCTTATTCTTTCCAGCCGGTCGGCGGCTAATCGGTTAGTTTCATAAATCTCAATTAACAGCAAAAAGTAGGATAGTAGTAACGGTCCGAATACCAACCCTAATATGCCGAAAAGGGGCAACCCAACAAATACACCTACTACTGATATAATTGGATGCGTATTTGCAATGCGCTTATTAATTATCATTCGTAGTACATTATCTATATTCCCGATAAATAGCAGGCCATAAGCCAATAATAAAATCCCTTTTACGGTATGGCCATCCGCAAACAGGATGATGCTTGCAGGAATACATAGCGTTGGTGCGCCAACTACTGGTAAAAAAGATATAAAAGCGCCAATTATGCCCCAAAAAACAGGATCGGGAATGCCAAATACCCAAAAACCATTTGCCAGTAATGCGCCTTGTGTAAGGGCAATTATACCTTGACCTAAAACATTTGAATAGGTGCAATTGCGCAAAGCGATAGCAAATTTTAAAGCATATTGTTCGCGGAAAGGTGCATACCTTAATAAGCCCGCTTCAAATTCGCGCATTTGTACAAACATAAAGTACAATAAAAAGTAAAGTACCAGTAATGTTAAGATGATATTGGCCGCGCTACCTAATATGGATGGAAAAAGATCAGTAGCATATGCTCCTAATTTTTGCAGGGTGTTTTCAAAAAAATGTGGCTGATTAAAACTCGCCCCGGCAAAGGCATCAATTTTGTTTTGCCAGGCATCTATTGGCAGGCTATCGCGGTTAATGCCTGATATTTTGCCAATAACCATAAAACTTAACGTTAAAAATGGCAGGATTATCACAATAAGCGACAGGAAAATAATCATTAAGGCTACCGCCGACCTATTCCAGTTCTTTTTGTCGACCAGGTAAATATAAAACGGGCGAAAAATGGTATAAAGAATAATAGCACCTAAAATTGAACTAAATAAACCACTTAACGCATATAATAAGAAGCAGCCTAATACGATGATGCTTACTAATATAATGTTATTACGCTGTTTATAGTCAAAAATGGACATAGGCAATTTATGTAAATCTATAATAAGCGAAGAACGGCGAAATGGTTTTAACGGGAATTGTTAAAGTTTTGTTAATCAGTGCTTTTTTATCAGCTCGTCAATTGTTTTAGCACTTGTTTCTAACATTCTCAGGTAGGTAAAGTAATCTTCGCTAATAGTTGGGCCTTCATGTTTTAATTGCTCCAAAACTAAAGTAATACTTGAAAGCTGGTTTTTTATATCATGCTTTAAAGTGGCTATAGCTTTTTCATCATTGTCATTATTCGCGCCTGCCATGATTACTTCAAGTTAATAGCCTTCATTTTATTATAAAGTGTTTTACGATCAATATTTAATATTTCGGCAGCCTTTGTTTTGTTATAGCTTACTTCTTTTAATACTTTTAATATGGTATCGTACTCTGCTTCCAGCGCGGCGTTTTTAAGGTCGTGCCGGGGTTCTTTTACCTCCTGTTTTTCACTGTAGCTATTGGTATAATCATATGAAGGTGTTTTATAATTGGATATCTCCAAAGGCAACGCTTTCATGGTAATCTCATTGCCTTCAGCGATCAAAGCCGCCCTGCGAACAATATTTTTTAGCTCGCGGATATTTCCCTGCCAGCGGTAATTCATAAAACACTCAATAGCCTCGGGTGCAAAGCTGGTTACGTTACGGTTCAATTCCTGGTTGGAGGTTTTTAAAAAATGCTCGGCCAGCAACATTATATCATTTCCGCGCTCGCGCAATGGCGGCATGTAAATGGTAAATTCATTAAACCGGTGATAAAGGTCCTCCCTGAATTTTCCTTTTTGTATGCCTTCCTGCAAGTTTTCATTGGTTGCTACAATAATGCGCACATCCAGGTCTATCTCCTTTGTGCTGCCAATACGTTTTACCCGCCTTTCCTGCACGGTTCTTAATAAAGCAGCCTGTATCTCATAAGAGAGGTTTCCAACTTCATCTAAAAATAAGGTACCGCCGTTAGCCATTTCAAAATGACCAATTTTAGTGGCAAACGCTCCTGTAAATGAACCTTTCTCGTGCCCAAAAAATTCACTTGCAGCTAACTCTTTTGTTAAAGAGCCGCAGTCCATGGCTATAAAAGGCTGGTTATGACGCAGGCTGTGCATGTGGATAGCTTTAGCCGCTTCCTCTTTACCGGTGCCGCTTTCACCTAAAATAATTACACTGTAATTTGTTGGGGCAACCAACTCTATTTGTCGCTGAAGCTCTTTAGATGATTTGCTGGTGCCAACCACCATTCCGTTTAAAACCTGCTTTTGAGCTGCTTTGCCGGTGCTAACAGTATGATATGGTGTATCCTCTACCAAAGCATTATGTGTTTCAATTGCTTTGGTTATGGTATTTAAAATTTCATCAGGATATAGTGGCTTGGTTATGTAATCATAAGCCCCCATTTTTATTAGCTCAACAGCCATCTTGATATCCGAGTAGCCGGTGATTATAATAACCCCTGTTTGCGGATAATGCGTTTTTATTTGTTTAAGCATTTCGCGGCCGTCTGTATCTTCCAGCCTGAAATCGCACAACACCAAATTAAATTCGCCGTTTTTTAATTGTTCCAGGCCGTTGCTTCCACTTGCCGCCGTACTTACGTCAAAACCGTTACGTATCAAAAACTTTGATAGCAACAATGCAACATTCACTTCATCATCTATGATGAGAATTTTCTTCATAAAAGCAACTTAGTTTACAGGCAAATTGTATTATGCCGTTAAATTACACAAAATTGCTAATTTTTATAATGTTTTGTAAATGTTAAATGCTTTTTAGCTATGAAAAAAGTAGAAAGTATTATAGTTTGAAAGCGTAGGCAAAGTGAAGTGCCCAGAAGTTGTATTTGTCATTATCATTATAAAAGCTTGAAACGCCTTCGTAACGCACACCAACATCATAATAACCCTTGCCTTTTGTATTAAACAAAAATCCAAATCCGGGGGCATAGGTAAATGCATAATCAAAATAGGCAAATTCTGCTTTTTTATTTAAAAGCTTTGTTGTACCACTTTCTACCTGTACATACAATCGTTTAACCAAAAATAATTTATACCCTATTTTTAAAGGCATTGTTTGCAATGTAGGTATCGGTTTATTTAATATGGCCTGTTGGGTGGTTAATGATCCGTTGCCAACAGAAAAATCCTGGTATCCCACGCTTGCAGTAATATACGAGTGTTTAGTTATAGGGTAGTCATATCTTAAAGATGCGCCTATCATAAAAGTATATCTACCGCTGATGCTTCCGGCAGGGTCGCCACCTTCTACACCAAAAGCCAGGCGTGCGGTATCAGGAATAGCTTGCGCTGACGAACGTGAAGTAAAGCCAACCAGGGTGAATAAACAAATGAGCGCGGTAAAAATAATTTTCATTGAAGTGTTTGTCTTTAGATTAAGCCGTTAAAACGCACAAGGTACTAACAACGTATAACTCCCGGTAATTTTTAGCTTTTTTTAACATTTTTTTGCAAAGCTAATATCCATTTTCATTTATCAAGCCTATTTACCTCAAAAAACACAATAAATAGCCACCGGTTGGCAAAAGCAAGTATACTTATTTGCTTTTATAGTTGATTGTAACAAAAAAGGGGGATCAGTCAATTGACTGATCCCCCTTTTTTTACTAAAGTAACATTAATTAAAAGCCGTAAGCTAAACGTAAAGCAACGAAATTAACTTTGCTGTCGTCAATATTGCTGTTAAATTTAGTGCTGCCTTCATAACGTACACCGGCATCAATGTAGTTTTGGCCACCCAATTGAAACTGGTAACCAATTTGTGGTGCATAAATAAATGCAGCGGCGTTGTTAAAACCAACATTGGTTTTGTTTAAAGCAAATCCTGCACCTGCTTCACCTTGTATATAAAGGTCATTAACCAGGAAGAATTTTAAACCAGCCTTAACAGGCAATAATTGAATATTAGTTGCAGAAAGCGTTGTACCGGAAATATTCTTTTTGCCATATATGTTATCATAACCCGCGTTTACAGTTACAAATAAGCTATGGGCAACCGGGATATCGGCTTGTACCGAACCGCCAAGGTTCCAGTTGTATGAGTTTGACAAAGCGCCTGTAGGTATGCCTGCGTCAACGCCAATGCTGAAACGTACGCCGGTAGATGTAGGTGTTGAACTTGAAACTGGAGTAGATGTTTGTGCTTGTGCACCTAATGAAATTGAAGCGATAGCTACAATTAATGCTGAAATTTTGAATGTATTTTTCATGACTTGTTGTGTGTTATTGTTATACTTTGTTTTAAACACGGGGCAAAGTAACGGCACAAAACAACCAGGATTTTTCATCCAAATGTCACGATTATTCAATCGATTGATTAACAGCAATTTATTTTTTGACCTTTTGGGTTTTTTGGTCAGATTAATGTAAAATAGAGTTTATTTACCTTTAAATTCGGGCTTCCTTTTATTCAGGAATGCATTTACGCCTTCTTCAAAATCCGCAGTTCCGAAGCATTTACCAAACTCGGTAATTTCCACGTCGAAACCATTTACATCTTTTTGAGACGAAGCATTAACCGCTTTTATTGCTGATGCAATTGCAAGTGGCGCACGGGTTAATATTTTTTGAAGTATTTCTTCAGCTTTGGCAAGTAAGGCATCCGCAGGTACAACGTGGTTAACTAAACCAAATTGGTAAGCATCCGCAGCAGAGATCATATCGGCAGTCATTATCATTTCTAAAGCTTTGCCTTTGCCAACCAATGCAGTTAAACGTTGCGTGCCACCATAACCGGGGATCAACCCCAAGGTAACTTCGGGCAAACCTAATTTAGCAGTTTCGGCAGCAATACGGATATGACAGGCCATTGCTAATTCTAAACCACCGCCCAGGGCAAACCCATTTATAGCAGCTATTACTGGTTTATTGCCGTTTTCAATTAAATCAAAAACCTCGGAATGCCCTTTCTTAGATAGCTGCTTGCCGCCTTCGGACCCTAAACCGGTAAATTCAGCAATATCAGCACCGGCAACAAAAGCCTTTAGTCCGGCACCGGTTAATATGATACCCCCAACTTCCGGATTGTTAAAAGCCGCTGTAAAGGCACTGTGTAATTCGGCAAGGGTATCTTTATTAAGCGCGTTTAGCTTGGTTTCGCGGTTAATGGTAATGTATTGTATCCTGTCTTTGGTATCAACATTCAGAATTTGGTAGGTCATGGTAGTATTAGCTTAAAAATTGCGGTGTTGGTGCACCCATTCGGTAATGTATTTAACAATGTCAACAGTACTGGTACCTGGCGGGAATAGTTCGCCAACTCCCTGTTTCTTTAACGCAATCATATCTTCTTCGGGTATAATGCCACCGCCCGTAACCAGCACATCATCCATTTTTTTCTCTTTTATCAGGTTGATGATCTTCGGGAAAACAGTCATGTGCGCACCTGAAAGTATAGAGATGCCTATCGCATCCACATCTTCCTGCAGTGCAGTATTTACTACCATTTCAGGCGTTTGCCGCAGGCCGGTATAAATAACTTCCATACCCGCATCACGCAATGAAGTAGCTATTATACGTGCACCGCGATCATGGCCATCAAGTCCTACTTTAGCAACTAAAACACGAATGGGACGGTTAAAGGTATTGCTCATTAATAATTGGTTTATTTTGTAAAAGTAAGGAATTTTACCCTATCCTCCTCCTTTCACTATAGCAGGGAAAGGTATCGCACAAGGCCACTGCTTTTTTCTTTCACCAATTGATAGCACCTCCCCTATTATAGGGGAGGCCGGGTGGAGTAGAATAGCCGATTTTTCTTACTTTTGCACAATTCAAACACACCATGAGCGAAGAAAGATCATTAAATTTTATTGAAGAGATAGTTGAAGAGGATATACAAGCCGGCAAGCACGGTGGCGCGGTGTTAACCCGTTTCCCGCCCGAGCCTAATGGTTATTTGCACATTGGCCATGCTAAATCAATTTGCCTTAACTTCGGGTTAGCGCAAAAATATAATGGTAAAACCAATTTGCGTTTTGATGATACCAACCCTACCAAGGAAGAAACTGAATACGTTGACAGCATAAAGGAAGATGTTAAATGGCTTGGCTTTGAATGGGCCGAAGAATTATATGCTTCCGACTATTTTGATAAGTTGTATGATTTAGCAGTTGTCCTGATAGAAAAAGGATTGGCTTATGTTGATGATAGCACAGCCGAGGAGATCGCGGCACAAAAAGGTACGCCAATTGAACCGGGTACACCTAATCAATACCGCAGCCGCAGTGCAGCCGAAAATTTACAATTGTTTGCTGATATGAAAGCAGGCAAGTACCCTGATGGTGCTAAGGTTTTACGTGCCAAAATAGATTTGGCATCACCTAATATGCTGCTGCGCGATCCGTTGATCTATCGTATTAAACATGCACATCATCACCGTACCGGCGATACATGGTGCATATACCCCATGTATGATTTTGCGCATGGGCAATCAGATGCTATTGAAAATATAACCCATTCAATTTGTACACTGGAGTTTGTTTCGCATCGCCCATTATATGATCTGTTTATTGAGGAATTAAATTTATTCCCGTCAAAACAATATGAATTTGCACGTTTGAACATGACCTACACGGTTATGAGCAAGCGCAAGCTAATGCAATTAGTAAGCGAAAATCATGTGGAAGGTTGGGATGATCCACGTATGTCGACCATTAGTGGCTTACGTCGACGTGGTTATACCGCTGCTTCTATCCGCGAATTTTGTGAGCGTATTGGCGTTGCCAAGCGCGAGAATATGATAGACTTTAGCTTGCTGGAGTTTTGCATCCGCGAGGATCTGAACAAAACCGCATGGCGCCGTATGGCAGTGCTTGATCCAATTAAAATGATCATCACCAATTACCCGCCTGCTCAAACCGAAACTATGCATGGCGAAAATAACCCGGAAGTTGAAGGCGGTGAAGGCGGCAGGGATATTCCGTTTAGCAATGAGCTTTGGATAGAGCGTGAAGATTTTATGGAAGAACCGCCAAAAAAATTCTTCCGTTTAGGCGTTGGCCTGATGGTGCGTTTAAAGAATGCCTACATTGTTAAGTGCGAAGACTTTAAAAAAGACGCAGACGGTAACGTAACCGAAATATATTGTACTTACCTGCCCGAGTCAAAATCGGGCGACGATACCAGCGGCATTCATGTAAAGGGAACCATCCATTGGGTTAGCGTTCCGCATGCTAAAACTGCCGAGGTGCGTTTATACGATCGTTTGTTTAAGGTTGAAGATCCGTCGAGCGAGGAAGGTGATTTTAAAGATTACCTTAACCCGGATAGCTTACAAGTTATTAACGCTTATGTTGAACCTGACTTAGCTACCGCACAGCCCGGAAAAGGTTACCAGTTTATCCGTAAAGGGTATTTCACGCTCGATAAGCATTCAAATACTGATAAATTAGTGTTTAACAGGACTGTGACTTTAAAGGACGGTTGGGCAGTGAAGAAGTAGTTTTTGAGTTGGCAGTTTTGAGTCGGCAGTAAACAGTTGTAATGGTGCTATAGTTTTATTGCATATGTGCCAACATGGACTGCAATCTGGTTACTTACTTATCGTCAAAATATCCCAATTTTCATTACTTCTGTACTAACCGTGCTGTAGCGGTCATTGTAAATTTGCCATGAAAATCAAATTTGCAATGGCACACCAGGATATAGCAAAAACCATCAGCGTTATTATAACAGGGTCAACCGGTATGGTTGGCGAGGGGGTACTTCACGAATGTTTAAACGACCCGAGGATAGCCTCTATTGTTTTACTCAACAGGCGCAGCGCCGGTATTACCCATCCGAGGGTAAAAGAAATATTGCTGAACGACCTGTTTGCTTTTACCGGTAATGAAGCCGGATTAACCCACTTCGATGCTTGTTTTTACTGCCTTGGCACAACTTCTATAAACAAAAGCGAAGAAGAATACGCGCGGCTTACCTATGAGTTAACGCTAAAAATTGCCAAACCCTTGTTACAGTTTAACCCTGAAATGACTTTTTGCTACGTCACCGCCAAAGGCACCGATAATTCGGAACAGGGGAAAACGATGTGGGCAAGGGTTAAAGGAAAAACAGAAAACGATCTGTCTAAATTGGGCTTCAGGCAATTTTTCGCTTTCAGGCCGTTTATGCTAACACCAACAAAAGGGTTGCTGCATACACATAGTTTCTATAAATATATCAGCTGGTTGTTCCCGCTTGGCAGGCTGTTCTACCCGGAAGCTTTTTGCACGTTAAAGGAACTTTCACTGGCTATGATACATGCTGGTTACCAGGGATATAGCAAGCAGGTAATCACACCAACCGATATGGTGAAAATGGCTAAGGGGTAGTTTATACCGCTACGTAAAAATGTCCTAATGTTCCCTACTTCTGTACTAACTACAGGGCCCGGTACCACGCTAAATTTGCCTAACAATAAAAAATTAAAATAATGTCAAAAACAATTTTTATTACCGGTGCCTCACGTGGTTTCGGTAAATTATGGGCCGAAGCATTATTGCAAAGAGGCGATAAAGTAGTAGCAACCGCGCGCAACTTAAGCGCGCTGGATGATCTGGTAGCTAAATATGGCGATAACATTTTACCGCTGAAACTGGATGTTAACGACAGGCGTGCCGGCTTTAACGCGGTAGCCAGGGCAAAAGAGCATTTCGGCAGTATTGATGTGCTGATAAATAATGCAGGCTATGGCTTATTTGGCGCGATAGAGGAAATGAGCGAAGCTGACGCGCGCGACCAAATGGAAACCAACTTCTTCGGTTTGCTGTGGCTTTCGCAGGCAGTGTTGCCTATTATGCGTGGACAGGGACATGGCCACATCGTCCAGCTTTCAAGTGTGTTAGGGTTGATCAGCAGGCCGGTGTTGGGTTTGTACGCGGCTTCTAAATTCGCGGTAGAGGGTTTAAGCGAGTCGCTGGCTGCCGAGGTGAAAGACTTCGGCATCAAGGTTTCCATTATCGAGCCAACCGGTTTTGATACCGAGTGGGGTGGTTCATCTGCCGCGCATACTGTTGCTATGCCAGAGTATACCGAAGTAAAGGCCAATCACCAGGCAGGCATACCTCCTGATTTTAGAGGAAGTGCAAGTGGTACGGTAGACGCGCTATTGAAATTGATCGACAGCGAAAACCCTCCGTTGCGCTTGTTGCTTGGAAAATATGCTAATATGCTGGTTAAAAAGGACTACGCAAACCGTACTGCCGAATGGGATAGCTGGTTAGAAACAACATTATCTGCACAGGGTAAATAATCATTATATTCACCTTAATATCGCGCATACCTCTTTAAATTTGTAGTATCATGCAGCACTTTAGTACTTTGGCCGATTTGCACCGTTTCAATGGATTACCCATGCCCGAAAATCCACTGTTCAGCGTGTACCGTTGTCCGAAAAAAACTTCGCTGGGCGAAAATCCTTTTACTTCTGATTTTTATATTATCGGTTTTAAAAAGCTTGAATCAGGCGTTATCATGTACGGGCGCACTAAATACGACCACGATAATGGCTGCATGCTGTTTGCCAAACCACGGCAGATCATCGAGTTTAAAAACCTCGAATATCATGAAGATTCGTTCATCGTATTTATCCATGAGGATTTTTTGAATGGCCATTTCCTGCATAACGAGATCAGCAAGTATGCCTTTTTTGATTATGAGGCCAACGAGGCGCTGCACCTTTCGCCGCGTGAGGAGCAAATTATGTGGGACCTTTTCTACAAGATAGATGCAGAGTATCAAACCAATAACGACGAGTATAGCCGCAACATCATGCTGTCGCACGTAGATTCCATGCTGAAATATTCGCAGCGTTTTTACAAACGCCAGTTTATTAACCGTGCCGAGCTTTCGGGTATAACCGTATCAAAATTTAATGATGCTTTGGCCGCCTATTTAAAAAATGGCACACTGCTAAACCAGGGCCCGCCTAACGTGAGTACACTGGCCGCGCAGCTTAACCTGTCGCCCCGTTATTTGAGCGATATGCTGAAACAGGAAACCGGCAAAACCGCTATCGAGCTGATACATATTTACCTCATCAATGAAGCTAAGAACCGACTAAGGGGCGACGATCAGCGCATTTCTGAAATTGCCTGGGAACTTGGCTTCGAGGACCTGTCTTATTTCTCAAGGCTCTTTAAAAAGGAAACGGGCCAAACGCCTAAACAATTTAAAGCGCATTTACTTAACTAATACCCATTAAAAACACAACAATGAACATTCAACATATAGCCAACGAGGTAGTAAAACTCATACGCGAAGGCAGCAACAAACAAGCGAAGGATTTATTTTATGCCGACGACATTATAAGCATTGAAGGCAACGGCGATAAGGCAGAAGGCATTAATGCCATACACCAAAAAAGCGCCGACTGGGGCGCCCAGATTGCAGAGGTACATTCGGCTTCGGTTTCTGACCCATTGGTAGCCGCAGATCATTTTGCGCTACACATCAAAATGGATATCAGCTACAAAAATGGCTACCGCGCTGTTTTGGATGAAATAGCCGTTTACCACGTAAAAGACGGGAAGATAGTTTTTGAGCAGTTTTTCTTTGCAGGGTAAAGCATAGCACACAGTTTTTATAGAAAAGCGGGTGTAATAGCCTTTGGGTTACTGTAGTGCAACGCTCGCCCTCCAAGCCGTCATTGCGAGGAACGAAGCAATCTCTGCATGCGCTAATCAATATTCATGATGTTTTTTATTAGGGAGTGTTCCCAATCGAGATGGCCAACATTATCGCCATTGAATGTCCTACGCAGAGATTGCTTCGTTCCTCGCAATGACGGATTTAAAAAAACAACCCTATTCTGACGCACCCATGCACCGTTACCAATGGCGTACTCGTGCCTTTAATTAACTGTTCAATCCTGTTCGCTTGTTTCAAATGAAACGGCACTACAACCGAACAAACAAACACATAGTTAATACTTCTTATACAAATTATACAACACATTCAAATCGGCAGGGGTTAGCTGCGGGGTGATGTCTGTTTGTATAAAATGGCGCTTAAAGGCAATGATGGCGGCGTTCATATCAGAAGTATCATAACCTATAATGCGCAGGGCAATTGCCGGGTCGAAGTTTTCGGGGGCGGTATCTAAAACATCGTCATACCAAAGGCCAAAGCCATGCTGCGATAATGTCTTCCACGGAAATAACGGGCCCGGGTCGGGCTTACGTTTGGGTGCAAAATCCTGGTGACCTATAATGTTTGCAGCCGGTATGTTGTAAGCAGATTTTAGCTGCGCCAGCAATAGCAGCAGGCTGTTTACTTCGGCATCGTTAAATGGTTCGGTACCGTTATTATCTATCTCAATACCTAACGAGCAGCTATTCATATCTATCACGTTTCCCCATTTACCTACTCCGGCATGGTTTGATCGCA
>Ga0207153_1042_pt1 | contig 27259 bp, 19 predicted proteins | sample Alteio_BWMinHeat_27_FD_153580 | JGI IMG/M metagenome (GOLD analysis project Ga0207153, IMG submission 153580) | Enriched cells from forest soil in Barre Woods Harvard Forest LTER site, Petersham, Massachusetts, United States -... | ecosystem: Environmental > Terrestrial > Soil > Temperate forest >...
ATATACATGATATGAGAGCGTTTGGCTACCCTGTATGTATGGATTGCACACATTCGGTACAACGCCCCGGTGGTGCCGGTGGCAAAACAGGCGGCGACCGTACTTTTGTACCCATGATGGCCCTTGCTGCAAAAGCCTTCGGTGCCGATGGCTATTTTATGGAAATACATCCTGACCCGGATAACGCGTTAAGTGATGGGCCGAACATGGTGAAACTACAGGATTTGGATAAAGTAATGGCGCCGTTAGTCGGATAAAGGTTTTACGTTGTACATAATACGTCAGAAAGTAAAAAACGTACAACGTAACACATACAACGTATAACAAAATAATGAAAGACATCGCAAAAAAGGTTTTTGATATTGAGATAGAATCGCTGCAAAAGGTAGCCGGTTTAATTGACGATGAATTTACTAAAGCGGTAGACGCTATACTAAATACCCAAGGCAAAATTATTGTGATAGGTATTGGTAAATCAGGCATAATCGGTAAAAAGATAGCAGCTACTTTATCAAGCACCGGCACGCCAAGTTTTTTCCTGCATCCCGGCGAAGCCTTTCATGGTGACCTGGGAATAGTAGGAAAGAATGATAAGATCATCATTGTTTCCTATTCTGGCGAAACAGACGAAGTGTTGCGGGTTATCCCTTTCTTAAAATGGAATAAAAACCTGATTATCAGTATAACAGGGAACCCTAATTCAACTATAGCTAAAAATAGCGATCATCACCTTAATGTAGCTATTGCAAAAGAGGCTTGTCCACTGGCATTAGCGCCAACCTCATCAACTACAGCTACGTTAGTAATGGGCGATGCCCTGGCCGTAGCCTTAATGGAGTCCAGACAATTCCAGGAAGAGGATTTTGCCCGCTTTCATCCCGGCGGAAGCCTGGGGCGTAAGTTACTGGTTAAGGTAAAAGATCAAATGCGTACGGATAACTTACCTTTTATAAACCGTAATGCAACATTTACCGAAGTATTGTTGCGTATGTCGGAAGGCCGGTTAGGAATGGTAATTATTGGCAATGCACCACATGTAGAGGGAATTATTACGGATGGTGATCTTCGCCGTGCCTTGTTACGTCATCCGGATACAGCAACTTTAAAAGTTGAGGAAATGATGACGCCTAACCCGGTTATTATTGATGGCGACGAATTTGTGAGCCGCGCCGAGGAACTGATGATGGAAAGAAAGATAACCGCGCTGTTAGTAGGCTCCGTTGCCGACAGGACACTTTCCGGTATCTACCAGATATATAATGGTTAATAAAGGTTGTAGTTGTTGTAAAGGTTAATGATATGCCGGCTTACAAAGACCAATTAAACCGTATAATAAATCTACCAGCCGCTCCAAAACGGATAATCTCCATTGTTCCGTCTCAAACAGAATTACTATTTTATTTAGGGCTATCCGACGAGGTAATAGGCATTACTAAATTCTGTATCCATCCTGCTGATAAATTTAATTCCATAACTAAAGTTGGTGGCACTAAAAAGCTGGATATGGAACTGATAAAGCAGCTTAACCCCGATCTGATTATTGCTAATAAAGAGGAAAATGAACGCGGACAGGTTGAAGAACTGATAAAGCATTACCCGGTTTGGATAAGTGACATCAGTAACCTAACTGAAGCGTTAGATATGATTGAACAGGTAGGAGAGTTGGTTGGAAAAAGAGAAGCTGCCACCCGGCTTAATAATTTAATAAAAAATGAGTTTGATCAACTTAGTCCACCCGCTGCTAAATTAAAAGTTGCCTATTTTATTTGGAGAAAACCTTATATGGTTGCCGGTAACGGAACATTTATTAATGATTTGCTGCAAAAATGTGGAGTAACAAATGTTTTTGAAAAAGACAGGTATCCGGAAATAACAGCAGATGAATTAATTGCGGCGAACCCGGATGTTGTTTTTTTATCGTCAGAACCATACCCGTTTAAGCAGAAGCATATCGAGGAGTTCCGGGAATTATTACCCAATGCTAAAATAGTATTAGTTGACGGTGAAATGTTTTCGTGGTATGGAAACAGGCTATTATATGCACCGAAATATTTTATTGAATTGCTAACTCAATTGAAATCAATGCAATCCGGCAGCAATCGGTGAAATCCTAAAAAATATCTGTGAAATCATATTAATAATCCTATCTTTGCCACTCTTAAAAATCCTAACTGCGGAAGTGGCGTAATTGGTAGCCGCACCAGACTTAGGATCTGGCGCTTCACGGCGTGGGGGTTCGAGTCCCTTCTTCCGCACAAAAAAGCCGGTTTCTTACAAAGAAACCGGCTTTTTTATTTCGTAAAAACAGTTTTAAGATTGTTTTGCCAGCAAGGCTTGTTTTATTAAACTATAAATAAGGTTATGATAAGGTTATATAAACACCAATCACCTAACATTTGTATCTCAAAACTTTAACAAAATGGTTATTTATCAATAATGTTATGTTTACGAAGGTGAGCGTTTTTTGTGAATAACAAACACTCATTCCTTATGAAGAACAAACCTTACTTAAATTTATCTGCATTAGCTTGTATCGCCTTTTTAAGCATTGCATTTAGTAGCTGTAAAAAAAGCAGCAGCAGCACTACCAAACAGGATATTAACAGCATAAACCACGTTGTAGTTATCTACATGGAAAACCATAGTTTTGATAACCTATATGGCCAGTTTGCGGGTGCCAACGGTATAGCAAATGCAACTTCATCCAATATAACACAAGTTGATGGAACAGGTAATGTTTATACTGCATTGCCTGCCGTTGTAGGTAGCCCAAATGGCGGCTTATTTCCTACAAATTTGCCAAACCATATTTTCAACATTGACGAATATGTTCCTAACGATATGATAACTCCGGATGTTACGCATCGTTTTTACCAGGAACCATTACAAATTGATGGCGGTAAAATGGATAAATACGCTTTTTATAATATCCCGGGCAGTTCTGCCGGTTTATCACAAGGGTATTACCAAACCAGCCAGGTACCTTTATTGGCTATGGCAGAGCAATATACACTTTGTGATAACTTTTTCCACAGTGCTTTTGGCGGTTCATTTTTAAATCACCAATGGTTAATTGCCGCCGCAAGCCCAATATTTCCTAACGCGCCGGCTTCAATTGTTGCTAATCCTACATTATTGCCTAATGGTAACCTCACTTCAGATAATTTTGTAACCCCGGCCAACTCTCCTACAGGTACACCCGGCGGTTTTGCTGTTAATACCTCTTACTCTGTAAATACCCCGCATCCGGCAACAACTGCAGTGGCCAACCTGGTTCCAAACCAAACTAACCCTACAATTGGCGACAGGTTAAGTGATAAAAACATATCATGGGCGTGGTATTCAGGTGGCTGGGACAATGCACTGGCAGGTAATCCAGATCCAAACTTTCAATTTCACCATCAGCCCTTTGTTTATTATAAAAACTATGCCGATGGATCTACAGCTAAAGCAACTCACTTGTTAGATGAAACTAAATTTGTTGCTGCCGCACAAAGCGGTTCATTACCTTCAGTATCATTTGTAAAACCATTGGGTACTTATAATGAGCACCCGGGTTATTCTGACGTAGCAGCCGGAGAAACCCACGCGCTTGACTTAGTGAATAATGTATTGAACGGCCCTAATGGTAAAGATTGCGTAATTATTATAACTTATGATGAAAACGGTGGTTTCTGGGATCACGTTGCTCCTCCTGTAATTGATGTATGGGGCCCGGGCACACGTGTACCTGCCATCATCATTTCTCCTTTTGCTAAGAAAGGCTTTGTTGACCATACGCAATATGAAACGGTAAGTATTCTTTCTTTCATAGAAAAAAGATGGAACCTTTCTCCACTTTCTACCCGCGATAAGAATGCAAATCCTTTATCAAATGCTTTCAATTTTTAACATTTAACCACCTTACATAAATTAATAACAGGGGGCAGCTAACTAAGCTGTTCCCTGTTGTTTTTATCAGTTAATTTTAAGAATTATCGTTTTTTTAATGAAGAAACTACTCATTTTTATACCCATAGTAATTGTTATAATAGCTTGTTATACTTTTTATTCATGTAAACCAACAACCAATGCCCCCGAAAAAATAATTACGCAAACGTTAGTGGCTCAAATTGACAGCCTTACTGCCTGCAAAAACAAACTTTTGGCAGCAGCGGAAAATGGTAAGGCTGATGAAAAACAATTACAACAGCTATTTTTACAGTTGAGGCTGGAGTATAAAAAAATTGAATGGGCCACCGAATATTTTGATCCTGCAACTTCCCGGTTTTTTAACGGGCCGCCTGTGCAGGAAATTGAAATAGCAAGCGGCCAGGTATTTGCCCCCGCCGGCTTGCAGGTTATAGAAGGTTATCTTTTCCCTAAGTATAACATCAGCCAAAAAAACGAATTGATAAATCAGCTTAAGCTATTACAAAATGGTTGCAGTAAATATAAAAGCCGTTTTGCCAATATTGCTATTTTTAACTGGCAGGTATTTGATGCTACCAAGCAGGAAGTATTTAGGATATTAACGCTGGGCATTGCCGGGTTTGATAACCCGTTAACGTTGAAAGCTTCGGATGAATCGGCTACCAGTTTGGAGAGCATTAAAACGGTATTGGCCCATTATGAAGATAAATCTGGCGATGAAAATTTACCCAACGAGATTGAAGCTGCTGTAAAATATTTGAAGGCTAATACAGATTTTAATGCCTTTAACCGTGCCGCCTTTATTACCCGCTATGGCAACCCGATAACCACCAGCATTGCCAACCTTGAGGAAAAGCTACATTTTAAAGAAATTACTTATAATCGTTTATTGAAAAAGAATGCTAAAACCCTTTTCGATAAGGATGCTTATAATTCAAATGCCTACGTGCCGGGCGATTCGTCAACCTACACAACCTCGAAAAAAATAGCCTTGGGTAATGCCTTATTTGCCGATCCTATATTATCAGGCAATGGTAAACGCAGTTGCCAAAGCTGCCATAATCCGGCTATGGCTTTTACCGATGGATTGGTGAAAAATACCATCATAGACGGAAACAAGCCAATACGCAGGAATACACCGACATTGATAAACGCCGCTTTGCAAGCGTCTCAGTTTTATGATTTACGGGCAGCAACGTTAGAGGACCAAGCGCTTAGCGTGGTGCAAAATAAAGATGAAATGCACGGATCGATGAAAAACGCGGCTATTCGCCTTTGGCAAAATGAAACCTATCGTAAAATGTTTGCCGATGCCTTTCCCCAAAAAGATAGAAAGGATATTGATACTTTGGAGGTGATGAATGCCATCGGATCATACGTGCGCAGCCTTACAGCACTTAACAGCCGCTTTGATGAATATATGCGGGGCAATAAATCCGCAATGAATGCCGGGGAAATTAGTGGCTTTAATATATTTATGGGTAAGGCCAGGTGCGGCACTTGTCACTACATGCCTTTGTTCAATGGGTCTTTCCCGCCACGATATACATTAATAGAAAGCGAAGTTATCGGCGTGCCTAAAACTGTTAACGGAAAAGTTATTGATGATGACATGGGCCGGTATGACATTTTAAAAACAGATGCTTTTAAACATGCTTTTAAAATTACTACCGTACGTAATGCAGCCCGCACCGCACCATATATGCATAATGGCGTATTTAAAACGCTTGATGAAGTGATGGATTTTTATAACAAGGGCGGAGGCACGGGCCAGGGCTACAAAGTAGACAACCAAACACTGGCAACCGATGAACTGCACCTTAGTAAGAAAGAAACCGATGAAGTGATTGCTTTTATAAAAAGTTTGGATAGTAAATAGTTTGTATTCATGAGGCAGATATTTTACAGAATTTGAGGCTCCCGATTTTGTTTTCAATTCTCCAAAAATCATCAATATATTTACAAACAACCATGGCATATCATTATGAAAAAACTTTATACGCTTATCGCTCTTCTTTTTCCTTTAACCCTATCCGCCCAAAATCCTGATTCAACCTGGTTTGTAAACAACTATACCAAGCAGGAAGTAGGCATACCTATGCGCGATGGCATTAAGCTTTTTACGTCTATATATGTGCCGAATGATAAAGGTGAAAAGCACCCGATAATGATTACCCGCACGCCATATTCAGTTGCGCCTTATGGCAAAACTTATAAAGCCTACTGGCGCAGTTATATGATGAGGTATTGCCGCGAAGGTTATATTATGGTTAACCAGGATATTCGTGGTAAATACATGAGCGAAGGTGTATTTGAAGTAGTGCGCCCTTTTAATCCTAACAAAAAAAACAATAAGGATATTGATGAAGCCAGCGATAGCTACGACACTATTGACTGGCTGGTAAAGAACATTCCAAACAATAATGGTAATGTTGGTGCTATAGGTATTTCGTTCCCGGGTTTTTATGCTACGATGATTGCTTTGAGTGGTCACCCGGCGTTAAAAGCGGTGAGTCCACAAGCACCGGTAACCGACCGATTTTTTGGCGACGACGACCATCATAACGGTGTTTTAATGCTGATGGATGCATTTGATTTCCACGTGGCCGGAGGGTTCGCGGCGCCAAGCCGTCCACCATCAACGCGTGCATCCCGGCCGTTCCGTATTGTTACGCAGGATAATTATGATTATTATTTAAAAATGGGCGCCCTGCCCAACTTTACCAAATTGGGCGGTGATAGTATCAAATTTTGGAGCGATATGATGAATCATCCCAATTTAGACGCCTGGTGGAAAGCAAGGGATGCGCGTAGCGGCATAAAAAACGTGAAACCTGCTATACTGATAACCGGCGGCTTGTTTGATGCTGAGGATGGTTATGGTGCATGGAATACTTACAAGGCGTTAATTAAACAAAGTCCGGCAACTACCAGTAAAATGGTTATCGGCCCATGGTATCACGGGCAATGGGCAAGCAAGGATGGTACACACTTAGGCAATGTAAACTTCGGTAGCAATACATCCGAATATTACCAAAACCTGGAAGTGCCATTCTTTAATTACTACCTTAAAGGTAAGGGGACTGATAATTTAAGTAACGTAACTATTTTCTTTTCGGGCGAAAACCAATGGCATACTTTCTCGCAATGGCCGTTACCTGATATTAAACCAACTCCAATTTATTTGGAGCAAAATAGTAAGTTGTCCTTTACGTCTTCAAACGCTACAAAACCAACGTTCGATACCTATATAAGCGATCCGGCTAAACCGGTGCCTTACGCCGAAAAAGTACACGCGAATCGCACCCGTGAGTATATGGATGATGATCAGCGGTTTGCATCCCGCCGTACGGATGTATTAACTTATGATACAGGGATATTGCCTAATGATATCACCTTAGCTGGTCCGGTGGTTGCAGATCTGATGGTAAGCTTATCTAACACAGATGCTGATTTTATAGTTAAACTAATTGATGTGTTGCCGGATAATACGCCAATGGACGCTGTAACCCGGTATCCTATGGGTGGTTACGAAATGTTGGTGCGTGCGGAAGTTATGCGTGGCAAATTCCGAAATAGCTTTTCAAATCCTGAGCCTTTTGTGCCCGGGAAACCAACACAGGTAAAATTTACTATGCCTGATGTTGCCCACACATTTAAAAAAGGACATCACTTAATGATACAGGTACAAAGCACCTGGTTCCCACTGACAGACAGGAACCCGCAGCAGTTTGAAGATATCGATAAAGCTAAGGACGCGGATTTTGTAAAGGAAACCATAAAGGTTTACCATAACAGCTCAAAAATTATCCTGCCGGTTTTGAAGTAGCCCATAGCAGCTATTATTTAAGCGTTAAACTGAAAATAATACAGGCTTTGGCTTATTAATAAGATTTTGGCTTTGTTTTTTCTTCTATAGTTCCGTTGAACGATATAGGATCACGGTTTAAACTGGTGACTTGAAGAGAAGCATACCCATCCGGTGAAATGTTTAAACGCATAGATTGAACACCTTTTGGATCACTTAGGCTACTTTTTTGGAAAAGTAATAAATATATCGCGGTTGCCATTTTTGCTTATTGTTACCTTATAAGTAAAGTTGGTCACAGTGAATTTTATACCTCCATCATTACTGTTATAATCGGCCATATAGGCTCTTCCAAAATAAGGGAGATAAGCAACTATCGTGTCTTTTGAAACAGTAAGATCATAGTCACTTGTTAATGAACGACTCCCGCCACGGCTTGGGTTTGCAAAATTAGCCTTAAAAATATAACTCTGCTCATTAAGCAATTTTGTGACGTGGGCTATTTTCGCGGCTTTTTTATCTGCACTCTTATTTTGGGCGTTAGTTGTATTAACAACACTAAATATAATAAGGATTGCGCAAAATATACGGGTTAAGTTCTTCATAATAAATGGATTAATAGGTGTAAAACGTATTTGCTAATATAAAGTTACCTAATTTATAATATAAAAAGAAACCCCATGCAATTTGCACAGGGTTTTACTATTATTGAGAAAATACTTATTTTGTATTATATCAAATTAACACTTCTGTTAACAAACTCTGTTAACTCCGCGCCGGTTAATAGTCCTTGCGAAAGTAGTGCAAGGTCAAAGGCCTGCTTAGCTAATTGAGCCTGTGTATCTGCATTTTCTTCCTGTAAAATACGGCTAACCAGTTTATGGTTTCCATTAACTACTACTTTGTAGTTATCAGGCATGCTACCATAAAAGCCCATACCGCCGCCCATTGCTGCCATATCTTTCATACGACGCATAAATTCGTCCATAGTTACAGTTACAGGCAACTCGTCAGGGTTTAAGCTTTCCAGCTCAACTTTGTAAGCAGGTTTGTTTATCGCCTTATCAAAAATTGTTTTTACCTGGGTAGCCTGATCTTCGGTTAATACATGTTCTAACGCGTCATCTTTCTTTATCAGCTTATCAGCAACATCGGCATCAACACGTTTAAGTGATATTTTTTCCAGTTTTTGCTCTAAATGACTGATGAAGTGAGTATCGATAGGAGAGTCCATCAATAATACATCATAACCTTTTTTATTGGCCGATTGTATAAACGCGTCCTGCTTAGAAGGATTGTTGGTGTATATGTATATCTCCTGTCCGTCTTTATCGGTTTGTAAAGCAGCTACCTTTTCTTTGTACTCGTTAAAGGTGAAGTTTTGTTTTGCTGTGTTAGTTAGCAATGTGAAATCTTTAGCCTTGTCGTAAAACTTTTCATCACTGATAAAACCGTACTTAACAAACAGGCCAATATCCCCCCCATTTTTCTTCAAATGCCTTGCGGTCATTTTTAAATAGGTCTGCCAATTTATCAGCTACTTTTTTAGTGATGTAGCTGTTTATCTTTTTAACATTGCTATCAGCTTGTAAGAAGCTACGAGATACGTTTAACGGAATATCAGGCGAATCAATAACGCCATGCAGCATCATTAAAAACTCAGGTACAATATCTTTTACTTCGTCGGTTATAAATACCTGGCGCGAGAATAGTTTGATCTTGTTTTTCTGTATTTCGAAATCATTTTTCAGTTTAGGGAAATACAATACGCCTGTTAGGTTGAACGGATAATCGACATTCAGATGTATCCAGAATAACGGATCTTCGCTGAATGGATAAAGTTCTTTGTAGAAAGACAGGTAATCTTCATCCTTTAATTCGTTAGGCGCTTTAGTCCATATAGGGTGAGTATCATTGATGATGTTATCAACTTCAACAGAATTATACTTTGGTTTTCCTTCTTCATCTACACCATCTTCAACAGACTCTGTTTTTGTACCGAATTTGATAGGTACAGGTAAAAACTTACAATACTTATCCAGTATTTCCTGTAAACGGTGTTTGCTTAAAAACTCTTCAGACTCCTGGTTTACGTGTAATATGATCTCTGTACCGCGTTCGGCTAAGTCACCTTCACCTATTGCAAATTCTGTACTGCCATCACAGGTCCAGTGTGCAGGTTCAGCGCCATCCTGGTACGATAAAGTTTGAATCTCAACCTTATCAGCAACCATAAACGCAGAATAGAAACCTAAACCAAAGCGACCGATGATCTCATTCGCGTCTTTAGCTTCTTTAAACTTCTCCATAAACTCGGTAGCGCCCGAGAATGCGATCTGGTTAATATATTTCTTGATCTCATCGGCGGTCATACCTAAACCGTTGTCAGAAATTGTAATAGTTTTCTTTTTTTCGTCAAAAGCTACTTCAACACGCAGTTCGCCAAGCTCGCCGTTATACTGGCCCAACGAAGCCAGGCGTTTAATTTTTTGTGTAGCGTCAACAGCGTTTGATACCAGTTCGCGTAAAAATATCTCGGTATCAGAGTACAGGAATTTCTTAATTATCGGGAAAATGTTCTCGGTGTGTATCGAAATGGTTCCTTTTTCTTCTTGCATAACTATTTTATGTAATTTTTTAGATTAATATTGAGTAACAACCCAGCTTATCAATGTATGTTCCAAAGTGAATTGTTTGTCAAATTGGCAGACGGAGGAGTGATAGGGAAAGTTATGAATGGGAAATCAATTTTAAAAAACTCGCAAAAGTATAGCTAATACTTTTGCGGGTTTCTTCATCTGTTATTACACCATTCGTATTCATTTTCGATTTGATAAATGGTATCAGTAAAGTTGCATCATTAACTAAATTAGCCGATAACGCACCCAAAGTTAAAAGTAAAGACGCGTGTGCATATTCTCCGCTTGAAGAAGCCGTCATTAAACAAACCGGCTTATTAACAAATGAGCTGCTTGAAACCATCCAATCTAACCGGAATGGCTAAAATGGAATTAAGTTTGTTGTCTCTCATGGCGCGTTGCAAGTTAATTATCGGTATGTTTTAATTCATTTATTCTCGCCATTTTTACAGGAAAATGAAAGTGCTTTTTGCATATATTACTACGCCGGTTTTAATGATAATTACTTCAATGTATAATAGTTAATGAGCGTAGTACATATTAATAATAAAACTTTAGGTTATCAACCCATTTGGCAAAGCAATATGCTATGTGATTTTGTTGTTGAAGATCATGTAGATATATGGCGGATAAATATCAATTCAAGCCTTATAAATCTTAATCGTTTCTACAGTATTTTAAATGCTTCAGAAATTTCACGGGCCAACCGGTACTTAAGAAAACAGGATAGAGAAAAATTTATCATTAGTAGGGGCGCGTTAAGGTTTATTTTAGCCAACTATCTTAAACTACTACCACAAAGCATTCTTTTTTTACCAGGCCTAAATAATAAACCATATGTAGCTGGTTCAATTGAATTTAACCTTTCGGATAGCGAAGATTGGGTGATTGTTGGAGTTGGAAAATCACCACTTGGATTAGATGTGGAGTATATTAAACCCGCTTTTGAATATGATATTATAATTGATAATTATTTTAATGAAACGGAAAGAACTTTTATCAAATCATCCGAATCTTTAAAGCGTTTTTTTCTGTTATGGACACGTAAAGAAGCCTTATTAAAGGCGACCGGAATTGGATTAATGGATGATTTATTAATGATATCTTCTGTTGATGGGAAACATACAATTGAAGGCAAATTATTAGCAACAACAGAGAACTGGTTCTTGAATAGTTTCGAGGTTGCAAATGATCATATTGCAACCATTGCTTTAAATAATTTTAACACAAATTTTAGCTTTTGGAATTTTGGTAAATAGCTTTAAAATAAGGGCTTATAATCTGTAAAAAAATAAAATAATTTTTACGTTAAATTATACTTAATATTCATTAATAATTCAGTAGTATTGTTATTACCTAACTTATTGCTTTAAACTGAAAATGTCCCCTATTTTTTGCTGTTAAGCATAGAGTTTATTTATTGTCGTTTCAACATTTATTTAAAGTGTTGATGGGTACATAAAATTAATTTTATTTATAAAATTTACGTGATCGCTATATGATCAATGCAGATACAGTAATATCAGCTTTTTTTAATCAAGTTAAACAAACACCCGGTAACATTGCTGTAAAGTTTAAGGAGGGTGAGCTTAGTTATAAACAATTAGATGAACTATCTAACCAATTAGCCAACTTATTAGTTAAAAAGGGTGTTATCAAAGGCACGCTTATTCCAATTTGCCTTTATCGCCCGGTGGATATGGTTATTGGTATTTGGGGTGTTTTAAAAGCGGGTGCGGCATATGTACCAATAGACCCTGAATTTCCTGCTGATCGCATCAAATATATGATTGATGATACGGCGGCCAATCTTGTTATTTCTGACAAAAAATCACCACGATTTTTAGACGCTGCCGAAGGTAAAACCATAGTTTTTGCTGACGATGATTGGGCTAAAATAAAAAGCAGTTCGAGTACACCTGTTGATATAACGTATGATAGAAACGATGTTGCTTACGTAATTTATACATCCGGTTCAACCGGGTTACCCAAAGGTGTATTAATTGAGCATAAATCTATAATCGATTACCTGGGTGGGCTATTTGATAAATTACCTTATCATACTTTCCGCTCATTTACCCTGGGTGTTTCTTTCGCCGCCGATTCTGTAATTACTAATTTGTTTGCTTCATTGATACTTGGAGCTGAATTGCACCTGTTTTTTTAAAGATGACTTTAATAACGTTGAATATATTCATGATTATTTTGCCAATAATGTAATTGACTGTGTAAAGATCGTTCCATCTCATTGGAAATCGCTCTCCTTAAACGGTGTTGAGCTGATGCCCAAAAAGTTATTGATGTTTGGCGGTGAAGCATTGTACACGGCAATGATAAAGGACATCATTCCTAAGGCTAACCGCGAATGTATCCTGGTAAATCATTATGGCCCGACAGAAACCACTGTAGGGCAATTAATGCATATAATACAAGACGGTACAGCCTATGGACATACCATTCCGATAGGTAAAACCTTTACCGATGCTACTGTACATATCCTAAATGAAAACCAGGAAGAAGTTGCAGGTGATGCTGAAGGTGAGCTTTATATTGGCGGCACCTGTGTTGCCCGTGGTTATTTAAACCGCGCGGAATTAACTGCACAGCGGTTTATAAAAGATAAATTCAGCACAAACGAAAATGCCAGGCTATACCGCACCGGCGATTTAGTACGAAAATTAGCAAGCGGTGATATTGAATACCAGGGACGCATTGACGACCAGGTAAAAATAAGGGGTTATCGTATTGAATTAGGAGAGATAGAGAACATCCTTCAAAAGGCCCCGGGAGTTAAACAAAGTGTTGTTGTCGCTAAAGAAGGCAGCAATGGTGATAAGCGATTGATTGGGTATATAGTTTCGGCTGAAGAATATCAAAAGCAACAGGTTCTTGATTACCTGAATGAAAAATTGCCTGTTTACATGGTACCGCAAATATTAGTACCACTAAGCGAATTACCATTTTTCCCTAATGGTAAGGTAGATAAAAAAGCATTGCCTAATCCTGACGCGTCAACATTATTAACCAATACTTACGTCGCGCCCGATCATAAAACAGAAAAGATGATCTCGGATATATGGCGGGAAATATTGGATGTACAGCGGGCCGGGGTTGATGATAACTTTTTTGAATTAGGCGGAAATTCGCTGTTAGCACAAAAATTTGTAGCGATTTTAAGAACAAGGCACCAGTTAAAATTACCTGTTACCAAACTGTTTCAATACCCTAAAATAAAAGATGTAGCAGCCTTTTTGGATGGTCGTACAGCTATAAAAAAAGTTAAGAAAACTATAAAGTCAAATACTGCTGATATTGCCATTATTGGTATGTCGGGCAGGTTTCCGGGAGCAGATTCAATTGACGAATTATGGCAGCTATTAAAAGAAGGTAAAGAAACAACCAGTTTTTTTAGTGATGATGAATTAGATGTTTCTGTTCATGAATCATTAAGGAATAACCCGGGTTATGTTAAGGCAAGAGGGGTTGTAAACGATGTAAAAGGTTTTGATGCAGCCTTTTTTTGGTATTAACCCCAAATCTGCCGAATTGATGGACCCGCAGCAACGCGTATTTTTAGAGATAGCGTGGGAAGCATTAGAGGGAGCGGGATATGTACCGGGTAAATACGATGGGACAATTGGCGTATTCGCGGGTGTAAGGTTCAATACTTATTATGCAAACAATGTATTACCTAACAATGACCTGGTTGAAAACGTTGGCAGATTCCAGGTAATTACGCTTAATGATAAAGATTATGTTGCCAGCCGTACAGCATATTCATTAGATTTAAAAGGCCCTGCAATTAATGTCCAATCAGCTTGTTCCACATCATTATTAGCGGTGGCACAAGCAGTGCAAAGTATAAGGAACGGACAATGTGATATGGCATTAGCAGGCAGCGCCACTATTAACGCCCCTGTAAATGTTGGCCACTTGTATGAAGAAGGAGCAATGCTAAGTAACGATGGGCATTGCAGGCCATTTGACGCTGATGCTACGGGTACGGTATTTAGTGATGGGGCAGGCGTTGTGTTATTAAAAAATAAAGAACATGCATTAGCAGATGGTGATACCATCTTCGCTGTTATAAAAGGCATAGGCCTGAGTAATGATGGTGGGGGCAAAGGAAGCTTCACTGCACCAAGTGCAGAAGGACAGGCCATCGCCATAGGAATGGCTATCGACGATGCCGGAGTTGACCCTGCTGATATTAGCTATATTGAAACCCACGGCACCGCTACTCCATTGGGGGACCCAATTGAAATAGAAGGCCTGAATATTGCTTTTGGCGAGCAAGAAAAGAAACAATACTGTGCTATTGGTTCGGTAAAAAGTAATTTTGGCCACCTCACTGCAACATCGGGCGTAGTCGGTTTGATCAAGGCCAGTTTGGCGTTATACCATAAGCAAATACCAGCTTCTATCAATTTCAAAAAACCAAATCCGCATATTGATTTTCAAAACAGTCCATTTTATGTAAATGATAAGTTAACCGACTGGAATACGAATGCTAATAAGAAAAGGATAGCGGGAGTTAGCTCATTTGGTGTTGGGGGCACAAATGTGCACGTAGTTGTTGAAGAAGGTGAAAACGTAGTTACAAAATCAAGCGCATCACGTCCGTCGCAGCTAATTTGCTGGTCGGCAAAATCAGAAAGAAGCCTGGGTGCATATGCCGATAAATTGGTTAAATACCTGACTGAAAATCCGGACACATCTTTAGCAGATATTGCTTACACGCTCCAAACATCACGCGGAGATTTTAACCACCGGCGTTTTGTAGTAGCGTCTGGTACTGCTGATTTTATTGCAAAGTCAACTAACGTTAATGTAAATACAAAACTTATAAAGGATAAGCCCCGGGATATTGTGTTTATGTTTCCAGGTCAGGGCGATCAATTTGTAAACATGGGCAAATCATTATATGATAACGAGCCTGTGTTTAAAGCGGCCATGGACGAGTGTGCTCAAATATTAAAAGCTGAATTAGGTTTGAATATCCTGGACATTATTTATCCGGAACAAGTTACTGCCGAAGCCGAAGATAAAATAAAAGACACGGCCTATAGCCAGCCCACGTTATTTAGCATTGGATATGCCTTAGGTAAATTGTATGCCAGTTGGGGAATAGAACCCACCACATTTATTGGTCATAGTATTGGCGAATTTATCGCGGCTTATTTTTCGGGTGTGTTTACATTAGCCGATGGATTAAAGCTGATAGCAGCCCGCGGCAGATTGATGAGTGCATTACCTAAAGGTACCATGTTGTCTATAAGATTAGGGGTAGAAGATGTAAGGCAGTTTTTATCAGATGATATTTCATTAGCTGCTGTAAATAGCCCGAAACTTACTGTTGTTTCAGGCACGCCGGAGGCAATTGAGAAGTTAACTACTATTTTAAACAAAAAAGAAATACTAAACAGGCCTTTATCAACCAGTCATGCTTTTCATTCGCATATGATGGACCCGGTGGTATTACCTTTTGAAGATATTGTAAAAACAATAAAGCTGAATGAGCCGCTTATACCTATTGTATCAACCGCGACCGGCAATTGGCTAACGCCTGAACAGGCCACGAGTACAAAATATTGGGCCGGTCACTTACGGTCTACAGTCCTGTTTGGACAAGCAGTTCAAAAACTGATTGATGAGAGTTATAGCTTATTCCTGGAGCTTGGCCCCGGTAATTCTGCATCTACCTTAACGCGCCAGCAAGCAGGGGATAAACCAGTGTCTGTTATTTCCACATTTGAAAAAAGCGATTCTAATAATTCTTCCAACCCGGCGTTACGTGCACTGGGTCAACTTTGGTTAAACGGTATAGAGCCCGACTGGAATTCGTTTTATAAAAATGAAAGCCGGGTTAAATTGCATGACCTGCCCACTTATGCCTTTAATAAACAAGATTATTGGGTAGATGCACCATCCATATCCGCTTTGCCATCTAATCCATTTTTACAAATCACAGAAACAGTTCCTGCGCAAAATAATATGACTTCATCACCGGTATCACGAAAGACGCAATTGATTAACAAGGTTAAGGATATCCTTGAAAATGCCTCGGGTATTGAAATGACCAATGTTACCCCCGAAATGAGTTTCATCGAAATGGGGCTTGATTCTTTATTGCTCACACAGGTTGCATTGATGCTGAAAAAGCAGTTTTCGCTGCCAATCACTTTCAGGCAGTTAAACGAGGAGCTCGGAAGGCTGGACCTGTTGGTTACTTACCTGGATGATAAGCTTCCGCAAGATGCTATACAACAGGAAGTACCGGTAATGCAAAATGCAACTATTACAAATGGCTCGGCTATCAGTTTAATCAGTCAGCAGCTACAGCAATTAGTTAAACAAATATCTTTATTAGAGGCGGGCCAAACTCCTCAACTTCAAAATATAAGTTTAATCAATGCTAACGGGCAAAGTATTAAACAAACTGCTTCACCAGAGTTAACGCCTGAAGAAGAAATTGAAATTAAAAAACCATTTGGTGCAGCTGCACGAATTGAAAAACAATCGGCGGCATTAAGCGAAACGCAAAGTAAATACATAGCCGCGTTTACCGAACTTTATAACAATAAAACCAGGGCAAGTAAAGCATATACGCAAAAACACCGCCAGCGCATGGCCGACCCACGTGTTGTGTCGGGTTTTAAACCAGCCACAAAGGAATTGGTTTATTCGGTTGTTATCAATAAATCCAAAGGCAGCCGTCTATGGGATATTGATGGTAACGAATATATTGATTCGCTAAACGGCTTTGGTTCCAATCTTTTAGGCTATCAGCCAGATGTAATTAAAAAAGCATTATTAGAACAAGTTGATAAAGGCTACGAAATTGGTCCGCAGCATGAGCTGGCAGGAGAAGTCTGTGATTTAATTTGCGAGTTTACAAACTTTGATCGTGCTGCCTTGTGTAACACCGGATCAGAAGCTGTGTTGGGTGCTATGCGTATTGCAAGAACAGTTACCGGGCGTTCAATAATAGTTGCATTTGCAGGCTCCTATCATGGTATAACGGATGAAGTTATTGTTCGCGGCAGCAAAAAACTGAAAAGCTATCCGGCAGCGCCGGGGATTATGCCCGAAGCAGTTCAAAACATGTTGATACTTGATTACGGTACCGAAGAGTCGTTACGAATAATTGAAGAAAGAGGCCATGAAATAGCTGCCGTATTAGTAGAGCCGGTGCAAAGCAGGCGCTGTGATTTTCAACCGATTCAGTTCCTGAAAAAGTTACGCGCTGTTACCCAAACATCCGAAACTGTATTGATTTTTGATGAAGTTATATCCGGATTCAGATTTCACCCTGGTGGAGTGCAGGCTATGTTTGGTATAAAAGCAGACCTGGGTACTTATGGAAAAGTAGTAGGTGGTGGGTTATCCATCGGTATTGTAGCTGGTGCAAAGAAATATATGGATGCACTGGATGGTGGATCATGGCAATATGGTGATGATTCCATCCCTGAAGTTGGCGTTACTTATTTCGCCGGAACTTTCGTAAGGCACCCGTTGGTATTAGCTACTGCCAAGGCTTCACTTAACTACTTTAAACAATCGGGCCCGGCATTGCAGGAGAAGTTAAATGCTAATGGATTGTATGTTGCAACAACACTCAATATCCTTTGCAGGGGGTTAAGGGTTCCCATATTTATAGCTCAGTTCGGCTCACTCTGGAGGATGAGATTTCTTGAAGAATATCCTTATTCGGAATTGTTTTTTACGCTGATGCGGTATAAAGGTATTCACATCATAGAAGGTTTCCCTTGTTTTATAACGGAAGCTCATACTAAAGAGGACCTGGAAAAAATTATTAAATGTTTTGAAGAAAGCCTGGTAGAATTAAAAGAAGTTGGACTGGTACCAGACTACGAGCATCCTGCTACCGACGAAAACAAGAATATAAATGTAATGCCCGTACCCGGCGCTAAATTGGGTAAAGACAAAGATGGAAACCCTGCCTGGTTTATTAAAGATGAAAAAAATCCGGGTAAATATCTGCAGGTAATTAATTAAAGAATTTTTTTAGATAGAGACATGGCCAATTTTATACCTGTTGATTTTGACCCTTTTGCCGGGCAAAAAGAAATAGAGAAAATTACACTAACCAACGAACCACAACGAGAAATTTGGCTTTCCTGTATTATCGGCGGTACTGATGCTAACCTTGCTTATAAAGAATCTGTCTCTTTAAAAATTAAAGGAAATCTTAATTTTCAGGAATTTAAAAAAGCTGTAAATAATTTAATCCTGCGTCACGAAGCTTTAAGGTCTACCGTTAGTCCTAATGGGGAAAAACTTATTGTTTATAAAGATTTCCCCATCGATTTAAATTTGGAGGATATTTCAAATTTAACTGAACCTGGAAAAGACGATGAGTTGAAAGCATTTTTCGCCCGGGAAATGGATATCCCTTTTGATTTACAAGAAGGGCCGCTTGTAAGGGTTTTTCTTCATAAGAAGGCTGAAAACGAATATTATTTCACAATAATAAAGCATCATATTATTGGTGATGGCTGGTCGACGGGTGTTATGCTCGAAGATCTGAGCAAAATGTATAATGCTTACATTAAAGGTGATGATTTATTACTTGATCCTCCGGCTCAACAAAGTGATTACGCGCTATCACAAGCCGATTTCAGGCTAACCAAAGCATATAAACAAACTGAAGATTACTGGCTTAATCTTTATAAAGAAAATGTTCCGGTTTTAGATCTTCCTACAGATCGTCCGCGCTTTTCCCCGAAATCATACAAAGGTAACCGCATTGATCAGCCTGTATCTAAAGAATGGGCAGATCAGTTAAAAGCAATTGGGGCAAAATCAGGTTGTAGCCTTGTTACCACCTTACTTGCGGCCTTCGAGGTTTTTTTATATCAAAAAACAAACCAAACGGATATTGTAGTCGGGCTTCCATCTTCGGGGCAGGCCGCTACCGAATTATATGACCTGGTAGGTAACTACGTAAATTTATTGCCTCTTAAAAGCTATGTTGATCCTGGTTTATCGTTTACAGACTATTTGAAGAGTCGTAAAAAAGATGTTTTAGACGCTTATGATCACCAGCGATTTACTTTTAGTGAACTTATCAAAAAACTTTACATACAAAGAGATCCTTCCCGCATACCCCTAGTTCCGGTAGTATTCAATATCGATATGGGTATGGACAATGCGGTTTCATTTGATGGTTTAGAGTTTAAATTGATTAGTAATCCCAGGGCTTATGAGATATTTGAAATATTTTTAAATATTACAGGTTCAAAAGATGGCTTTATTTTAGAATGGTCCTACAACACTGACCTGTTTACAGCCGAAACGATCCGAAATTTTAATGAAGATTACCAGGCTATACTTAATAAAATAATTGCTAACCCGGTTATCGGCATATCAGAATTGGCAGGAGTTGAAAGCGATATTAATCAATCGGCTGAGGAAATATTTATTCCTTTTAATGAAACAGTAAATACTTTAATTGCTGATACTGTAAAGGATTACTCAAGCAAAACGGCAATTAGCTTTAATAATACAACTATAACTTACCTGGAACTGGACAAGAAAATTAGCCAGCTTACTTCATTTTTAATACAACAGGGAATCCAACAAGGTGATGTAGTAGCTCTTTCTTTAGAGCGGTCAATGGAAATGGCAATTGCTTTGCTTGCCGTTTTAAGATCAGGCGCTGCCTACCTGGCGTTAGACCCCGAATATCCGCTTGAAAGAATTGAATTTATGCTGGAAGACTCTTCAGCTAAATTACTGCTATCATCAAAAAAATATAAGAACAGGTACCAGGCAAAATCGAAGGAAATAATAATTGATGAAATATGGGAGAGTCTTGCCGGTTATGAGCAACAAGCGCCTAAAAGGGAGATTAAGGGTAGTGACCTGGCTTATATCCTTTATACATCGGGTTCAACAGGTAAGCCCAAAGGGGTAAAAATCACACACAGAAACTTAGTTAATTTATTACTCAGCATTCAAAAAACGCCCGGAATAAATGATAAGGATCGCATACTGGCAATAACCACCATTTCATTTGATATTTCGGGGGCCGAGCTTTATCTTCCGTTAATTTCAGGTGCTGAACTTATTATAGCCGATACAGAAACAGCAAGGGACGGCAGGCTACTTTTGGATATTATTGAAAAAAAGAAAATTACAATAATGCAGGCTACACCGGCAACCTGGCAGATGATGATAGATTCGGGGTGGCAAAAACGATTACCGATAAAAGCATTTACTACAGGTGAGGCGATACCAAAAGAGCTTGCAGATAATTTACTGCCCCGTACAGAAGTTCTGTGGAATTTATACGGGCCTACAGAAACAACAATTTGGTCGACAATTAAACAAATTTTGCCGGAAGACAAGATAATTACAATAGGTTGGCCAATTGATAATACCCAGGTATATATTCTTGATGAAGAAGGAAAAAAGGTGCCAACCGGTAGGACAGGCGAAATATACATAGGCGGATACGGCGTAGCTGCTGGCTATTTGAACAGGCCGGAGCTGACAGCCGAAAAATTTGTTGCAGATCCTTATTCAACTATCCCGGGTTCAAATTTATATAGAACGGGAGATTTAGGGAAGATATTGAAAAATGGAGAGATCCAATGCTTAGGCAGGATTGACCACCAGGTAAAGATCAGGGGATTTAGAATTGAATTAGGCGAAATAGAATCGGTAATTACACAACAGGAAGGTGTTAAGCAATCTGTTGTTTTGGTGAGGGAAGATTCTTCCCCGGATAAACGCATAATTGCTTATGTTACACTTGAAGGGGTATTAGAAAATGTAACAGACCTGCCCAGGGAAGTAATTCAGAATTGGAAAAAAAACCTTGGCGAACTTTTACCGGCATTTATGATTCCGGAGGATTTTGTTGTGATGAAAAGCTTCCCGTTAACACCTAATGCGAAAATTGACAGGAAAGCATTACCTAAACCGCAATCAAAAATAGCAGAAAAAACAGTTGAACGTGAGGTGCTTACAAGGAATGAGCAACTTGTATTGGCTATATGGTCTGAAGTGTTGGGACTAAAAAATTTGAAAATATCTGATGATTTCTTTGAACTTGGCGGCCACTCTATATTGGCAGTAAAAGTTATGGTAGCTATTGAAAAGAAAACAGGTAAAAGGCTTCCTATTGCTACATTATTCAATAATCCTACAATTGAGAAACTCGCCAATCATCTATCAGATGACGAGCGTGAAAAATGGGATGCTTTAGTGCCTATACAACCTACCGGTAAAAAAGATCCTATCTTCCTGATTCATGGTGCGGGATTAAATGTTTTACTGTTTAAATCAATAAGTGAATACTTTGATACAGAGCAGCCTGTTTATGGTATACAAGCGCTGGGGTTAAACCATGAAACTGATATCCCATTAACTATTGAAGGAATTTCAAAGCGATATATTGACGAGATATTAGAAGTTAACCCGAACGGCCCTTATTCATTAGCCGGATACTCATTGGGTGGTTTTATTGCATTTGAAATTGCAAGGCAACTAAAAGCTATGGGTAAGCATATTAAGTTTATTGGTATAATGGATACCTATGCCGGAAATAATTATTACCCTGACAGTAAATTAACCAGAGCATTTAGAAAAATATTGCGCCAGTTTTATAAGATTCCTTTTTTCGCTAAATCCTTTATAAAAACCCCTAAAGAAATTATCAATTATCAGAAGCTTATTATAAAAAGGAAAATAAATAAACTACGCCATACAAACGCTGTGATTGCTAACGGTGTGTTAAGTGATTATGACGTAGAGATTTATAAAAAATACGATAAAGCCATTAATGATTATGTGCTAACGCCTTTTGATACAGAAATTACGCTCTTTAGGGTAGAAAAGAGACTTTACTATTTAGATGATAGGGTATACCTGGGTTGGAATAATTTTGCGCTTAAGGGAGTTAAGATTAAAAATATTCCCGGTGACCATAAAACATTCCTTGAACCACCTAATGATAAAAAGTTCGCAAACATCATACAACATGCAATGGATGATGCAGGATAACCTAATTAGTGGGCTATAATTATGGATTAATTTGGAAAAAGTTTGAGAGATATGCCTCAAGCTTAGGTACAGATACGTGTATATCTTCTACCAAAGCATCAATGTAGTCAACTTTGTCGGTATTTTCATAATAGGCAGAGTAACCCATCTTCATAACTTTAGCTAAATAGAGAAAGAAATCGGGTGCATAATTGCATGAAAATAGCTCTAATAAATGGGTACCCGGTTCGCACCAGATAATATTAGAGAATGATGCCCCGTGCGGGCCTATAATAAATGAAGCGTTTTGGTAAATAGTAATTTGCTCGCTTACAGTTCGCGGTTTATCCTCAATTATTACGAAATCGAATTTTTTAAGCATTATAATTAATTCGTCTTCATTTATAATGTGTCGCCTGCCTGAGCGACTGATATAGATCCTGTTTGATTCAGTTTTTGTTGGTTTAACTACCGCTGTTATATGTTGTTTTAATGAAATAATATCGGTTAAGTTTGGATACCATTGTGCGCTGTTGCCGGTAATAACCTGTGGTGCTGCAACTTTATATTTACTGCTATCTATTAGGTTATTAATATTAACACCTAATAATTGTAAATAATCAGTTTCATAATTTGTATTAAACAATGGGTATGTAATGATTATTTTAGAAATATCTAAGCTCGGAAAAGAGTCTTTAATTCGGCAAAGTTTGGTGGCTACAAGAAAAATAAAATCATAATATCCTCCATAAAAAACCCCGTCCTGGAACTGACTGAAAAGTGCTATTACCAATGATGTTTTTTTTATGGTACGCTTGTCTCGCTCCCATATATCTTTGTAAAAACTAAAATGATTTCTGTCGGTAGTTAAAACTTTGCCATTAATAATTATAGAACCAAATTTTGAAATTGCCAAAATTTGGTTTGGATCCTGGTATTCCCAAACAAAGACTCTATCGGTGAGGCATTCTTTTTCAGGGAAAATAACAATTTTGTCGTCAGCAATATTTGTGATTTTGGGTAATACAGTAATCTCCCCGGGAACTGACTTTATCTTGTACGGAACCATAAAAGATATGGTCTGTTGCAGATTTAATAAAGTAAACCCGCGTAATCTTAGCAGGCTGTCCCTTCGTTTATAATAGATTTTTTTTAAACCGATGGCATCTGCCACCTTTTTTATGTGTTTCATTCTTTATGAAATCAGTTTAGCTTATTCGATAAAAAACTCATATAAAATGTATTTATTATCGAAAAAATATCTTTTAATCGACGCTTTTTTTGCCGTATGAATATAGCGCTTTTACAACCATTTTGAATATTAAAATTGACTTTATTTTGAGGAAAAACCATTTACTAAAAAGTGTTATTAAATAGTTTTGGTAAAACTATTTAATAAAAAACTATCTTCGTGGTATTCAAACTATTAAGTGAAAATAATAAGTCAAAAAAGAATTTATGCAGGTAAATGAAAATATACCCAACAAAAAATTAAACTTAGTAGTCCCTATTAAAACTACAGGAAATAAACAGCCGCTATTTTTAATACATAGCAGCCGGTTAAACGTAGTAAATTTTAAACCGCTAAAGGAATATTTTGACGAAAACAGGCCGTTTTACGGAATACAGGCGATAGGGTTAGAAAGTGACGCGATAGTTCCGGATACAATTGAGCAAATAGCCTCAGAATATATTAAGGAAATTTTAACCGTAGATCCTGATGGTCCATATTATTTGGCTGGCTATTCACAGGGTGGTTTTATAGGTTATGAAATTTCAAGGCAACTAATGGACGCAGGTAAAACTGTGGCATTTTTCGGCATTATAGATGCGCATACCGGGTATATTAATATACCCGAAAGCGGAGCTAAAATAATAGCAAAGAAAATCATCAGACAATTTCGCAAAATCCCTTTTATTATTAAAACCCTTATAGAATATCCTGCCGAAGCATTTCAATACCAAAAAATGATGATAAAAGGGAAGATACCTGGTTTGAAAGTTGAATCTAATGCAAATGCTGAAGTATATACACCACACGAATCCGAAATAAACAATACATACGCAAGGGTAATTCAATCGTATGGAATAAAGCCTTTGGATATATCCATCTCACTTTTTAGGGCGAAAAAAAAGTTGTATTTTATTGACGATTCAAAATATATGGGTTGGAAAAAATACGCGCTAAAAGGCATGAAACTTTATGATGTCCCCGGCGATCATAAAACATTTATTGAACCACCAAATAGCGAAACTTTCGTCGAAATCCTTCAAAAAGCAATCGATTACTGAAAATAGTAAAATAATTGGATTTATTTAACATTTATAGCTGAATTCTATCGGTTTTGGCTTTTTTATGGCTATCTTGTAGCTTTATTAACGCCTTCGTAAATATTGTCGCGAGGCAATCAATTTAAACCCAATTATTGTTTTTTATTATGACGAAAGTAAAGATCGTTTTATCCTCTATTGCCCTTGCTTTTCTGTTTAATGTTTCCGCTAAAAGTCAGGATATTGTACAGGGATCTGCAACAACTGTAAAATCACCGGATAACAACCTGGTGGTTAATTTTTATCAAAGAAAAGATGCCGCCACAGGCAGCCGAAAAATGTACTATGTGGTGAATTATAAAAACAAACCATTTATTGCAGAATCAGCTTTAGGGTTACAACTTGATAACTCGCTATCAGAAAAAGCTATGAATTTAAATGTTGAAAAACGTAAGGATTGGTGTGCGAACTTGTCTGTAACTAATATCGCGTCAACCTCAAAAGACACCACCTGGAAACCTTTAAACGGCGAAAACTTAACAATAAGAGATCATTATAACGAAACCGATATTACACTGGTGAAAGATAATAACCCCATTTATGTAATGGCGGTTAAAATCCGGGTATATAATGAAGGCGTAGCTATACGCTATTTCTTTCCCGAAAATCCAAAAGGAACCTATTATGATGTAGCCGAAGAGAATACAGAATTTAGCTTACCCGAAGGAACCCAGGCCTGGGTTACAAATTGGGCACAAGGGCCATATTCAAAATTACCATTGAAAAATTGGACCGCCGAAGCCGAAAGGCCCATGACCCTGGAGTTACCTAACGGTTTGTTTGCCACGCTTGCCGAAGCCGGGCTGATTGACTATGCGCGCGGAAAGTTTAGGCTAAGTGCCGATAAACCAAATACTATTGTTACCAGTATGTTTGGTGATGCGCAATTGATATCGCCGGTAAATACGCCATGGCGTGTAATAATGGTAGGTGAAAAACCTGGTGACCTAATTGAGCATAACTTTATGATGCTTAACCTAAATGAACCGAGCCGTATAAAAAATACAAGCTGGATAAAACCCGGTAAAATAATGCGGGTTATTAAACTCACTACAGCTGACGCAAGAAGTGTAATAGATTTTGCGGCAAAGCAAGATGTTAAATATATTTTGTTTGATTTTGGCTGGTATGGTAATGGCTACAGCACCAAAGCCGATGCTTCAAAGGTTATTCCTGAATTGGATATGCCGGGAATTATTAAGTATGCAGAATCAAAAAATATAGGTGTTTGGTTATATGTTAACCAGCAGGCTTTGTGGCTGCAAACCGACAGTATATACCCGATGTATAAAAAATGGGGGGTAAAAGGCGTGAAGCTGGGTTTTGTACAGGTAGGATCACACAGGTGGACAACCTGGATTGAAGATAATATCCAAAAAGCGGCAGATAATCAGTTAATGGTTGACATTCACGATGAATGGCGCCCCACAGGTGAGCAACGTACCTGGCCGAACCTGATGACTGCCGAAGGTGTAAGGGGAAATGAAGAAATGCCCTCTGCAACTAATAATACAGTATTGCCATTTACGCGATTTATTGCCGGGCCCGCAGATGCTACTTTTTGCTATATGGACAAGCGGATAAAAACAACACATGCTCATCAACTGGCACTTTCATCAATATTTTTCGGGCCAATTCAAACTTTGTACTGGTATGACACACCAGCACAATACAATAATGAACCTGAACTTGAATTTTGGAAAAAACTACCTACTACCTGGGATGAAACCAAAGTATTACAGGGTGCACCGGGAGTATTTGTAACCACCGCCCGCAGAAAAGGGCAGGACTGGTTTGTTGGAACTATTACCAATGACGATGCCCGTACGGTGAAAATAGATATGAGCTTTTTGCCAAAAGGAAAAAAATATATGGCTTCTATTTACTCTGACGATCCAACTGTTCAAACAGCTACACACGTTAAAATCAGCCATGAAAATGTTAATTCGTCAACTGTGTTAACTGCTAATTTATTGGCATCTGGCGGTCAGGCAATTTATATAACTCCTGAAAACTAAATCTGCCGCTTTTTATAGCATTTTCTTATAGTAAATATTAATAATTAGCGTTTTTTATCATTATCTTGTAATGATAAAAAACGCTAATGTTATAGGTAAAATATGAAGAAATGGAATAACGAAGATGAACTGTTCCAGTTAATGCGCCGAGATCTGTTTTCGGCTGTTATTGGTGATATTATGGATCAGTTGGGGTATTTGAACCAGTTTCTTCCTGCGCAAATACAACCATTACGTACCGATATGATTGTTGCCGGCCGGGCAATGACAGTTTTAGAGGCTGATGCCGGGCAGCCGATAGATAGCAAACTAATTGATAAACCTTTCGGACTGATGTTAGAAGCACTAGATGATCTGAAAAAAAATGAAGTCTATATCTGTACAGGTGCTTCACCAACTTATGCTTTATGGGGCGAGCTTATGTCGACCCGGGCAAAAAAATTAGGAAGCGCCGGTGCGGTGGTTAATGGATACTCCAGGGATACCAACGGTATTTTAGAATTAAACTTCCCGACTTTCTCTTATGGGCGCTATGCCCA